>Ga0255055_10000004_pt1 | contig 200510 bp, 184 predicted proteins | sample JV7_2_27_MG_FD_188633 | JGI IMG/M metagenome (GOLD analysis project Ga0255055, IMG submission 188633) | Seawater microbial communities from Jervis Inlet, British Columbia, Canada - JV7_2_27 | ecosystem: Environmental > Aquatic > Marine > Inlet | place: Canada: British Columbia | collected... | reverse complement strand
ATAACCTTTCCCCCACCCACCTGCCCTTAAGAGGAATAATATTTAATACACCCCCCATCCTCACTCCCTAATAAGGTTATGTTCATTCTTCCTATCCCCATTTAACTTGAAGTTATCTGGTTCTTGCCTGTATAGTGAGGCATACAATGATGATGTCTTTTATCAGTATATTTAACGATGTCATAGGCCCAGTCATGCGGGGACCTTCGAGTTCACATACAGCCGGTTCATACAACATCGGGAAGATGACCCGTTTTCTCCTCAACGAATCGGCGGTGTCAGCAGTCATCACATTCGATCCAAATGGCTCCTATGCCAAGATCTATAAGGAACAAGGAGCAGATCTGGCTTTTGCTGCTGGTCTCATGGAATGGAGCATGACTGATGAGCGGTTCACTCAAAGCCTGTCCTATGCTTCCCGCGCCAACATGGACATTCAATTTTTAACCTCTTCCTTCCCTGAAGCAGATCATCCCAATAGTGTTCACATCCAAGCCCGAGGAAAAACCGGCAAATCCATTCATGCAGTGGCAAAATCCACGGGAGGTGGAGGGTTTGTCCTGACAAAGCTCGAAGACTGGCCGATCGTACTCGATGGGAAGATGTATTCTCTCCTCGTTGAGAGCAAGAAAAAGGAGTATAACGAGACGATCCTGAAAATGCTCCCAAAAGACTACCTGGAAGTAGCCCCGTTATATCACGAGGGAAAAAAGCACTGGCTCCATTCTTTCTACGGAAGCATAGCATTCCATACCGGACTGCTTTCAGAAATCCTATCTCGCCATGAAACTTATAAGGTTTGGACAACATCTCCCCTCTTCCATCCCAAGCGAGGAACATCCCTGTTTAATAGCTCAGAAGAGATGGTTTCAAAAGCTATGAAAAATGAATGTTCCTTGGGGGATATTTGTCTTGCATACGAATCGCAGATTCTTGGTCTCAATTCTGATGAAACGCTTCAACAGATGGCTGAAAGATTCTCCATAATGAGATCCTCGATCGAATGGGGTCTTCAGGATAATAATATCAACATGAAGCTTCTGTATCCATCGGCATTCTCAATCATGAAGGCCGAAAAAGCCGGAAAGCTTGTTGTCGGAGGAATACACACCAAAGCAGCCGCATATGCTTTGGCCGTAATGCACACCTGCAACAGCCATGGTGTCGTCTGTGCTGCTCCGACAGGCGGTTCTGCCGGTGTCCTCCCAGGTGTTCTTTCTGCGCTCCAAGAGGAAAAACTCTTTGGGTCCCGTGAGATCGCCCTTTCACTTTTTGCTGCCGGTGGGATCGGACTGATCATCTCCGAACGAGCGACATTTGCCGCCGAGATCGCCGGCTGCCAGGTTGAAATAGGTGCAGCTGGAGCCATGGCTGCTGCAGCAGTAGTCGAGCTTGCCGGGGGAACAGCTCAGCAAGCATCGGATGCAGCTGCTATTTCCCTTCAAAACAGCATGGGATCGGTATGCGATCTTGTACAAGGCATATGCGAAATTCCGTGTCATACAAGAAATGCAGCCGCGGCCTCGAACGCCCTTATCTGTGCTGAAATTGTATTGGGCGGATATAAAAATCCCATTCCTCTTGATGAAACCATAGAGGCTGTACTCGAAGTTGGAAAAGCAATGCCGTGTGAATTGAGAGTCACTGCTTTAGGCGGGCTGGCTCAAACTCCATCTGCTCTTCATTTGAAAAAAAAACAGTGATCAGGGCTTTCTCAAACCGATCATCCTCAAAATATCTAACCCATAGATCCTGAGATATTCATAACTCCCAAGCAGCAAAAATAGGATTGCGATCGTTCTTTGTTCAAACAGGACGGTTTCATATCCAGTGTAATTAGCGATAAGCAGGAAAAGACAACATAATAATAATAGAACGCCCAATATTTTTTGTCCGAGTCCTTTCCATCCCCATACCATCCTGTCTGCAATTTTCAAGCTCATCCAAACCACCAGCCATCCGATAAAAGCACCGGCTAAAATGTCCAAGGGCCAGTGAACACCCACCACAATGCGAGAAACCGCGACCAAAGAGGCAAGTAATATTGCTAAATACCGCCTCCAACGAACATTGGTTGTAAGCGAAAAAGAACCAGCCAAGATAAAGACCATGGCTGAATGACCGGAGGGAAAGGAGTATTTCCCTAAAAAAGGACCGATCAGGTTGAATTCATCCAACGGAAATATTCGGGGAGGTCGGGACATGTCGACAGCCCTCTTTAAGATCTGAGTTAGGACAGCTGAAACAAGGACAGCAAGAACAACAGCAAGAACATTCTTAGGATTCTTTCTTATCCAAGGAAAAAGGACGACCACACACACCAATCCATCACCAAAAAGAGTCACAAAGGCCCAGATTCTTTCTCCGGTTATCGACGATAGTCCATTGATCAGCTTGAAAAGCGAGACATTTATTCCACTGAACAGAACAACAGCCATTAGGATCAAAATAACTAAAGGAAGGCCCCAGACCCAGATTCGATCGTCTAGCTGTTCGTTCATTTCACCTCGAAAGGATCGGCATCCAATCTGAATTGAAATTTGTTTCTGTATTCCTCCAGGTCTTTAAAAGAAAGATGGACAGTCTCGACACTTTGCTGGTCAGGCAGAGTCAAGCTGATGATCTCCCCTGCGGCATCGATAACCGCGGAATCTCCACAATATTCCTTTCCAGCTCCGTCCTGCCCGATCCTGTTAACTCCGACCACATAGACCTGATTCTCGATCGCCCTTGCCCTGAGAAGAACCTGCCAGGCCATCCGGCGCGGTTCAGGCCAGTTGGCGACATAAAAAATGGCATCGAACTCTCCCCTGTTTCGACTCCAAACTGGGAACCGGAGGTCATAACAGATAAGAGGACAAATCCGCCATCCTTTACATCGCACAACGATCTTTTTATTCCCAGGTGTATAGGTTTTATTTTCTCCTGCCATGCGAAAAAGATGACGTTTATCATAGCTATCGAAGGAGCCATCAACATGCATCCAGATCAGCCTGTTGAAATAATTGCCATGCTCTTTGATGATAAGACTGGCAACAATATCGGCAGATCTTGTTACTGCAGTCTGGCGAAGCCACTCCATGGAGGGACCGTCTTTCTCTTCGGCAAAAGAAGCTGCATTCATGGTAAAACCAGTGGAAAACATCTCAGGCAAGACAATGACATCCGTCTCCTGGGAAATATTTGATAACAAACGCGTGAATTTTTCTAGATTTCGAGGTATGTCTTCCCAAAAAAGCTCCGTCTGAACGAGGGTAACCGTCAAATCCTGCACAGGATCTCCGCTGCTTTTTCTAATGTTTCATCTTTTTTTGCAAAGCAGAATCTCAGTATCTTATTGTCCACATCTTCATCGTAGAAGACAGAGATCGGGATAGATGCCACACCGTGTTCTTTTGTCATCCTGACGGCAAAATCTGTATCCCTCTCATCTGTGATCTGGCTGTAATCCATCAATTGGAAGTAGGACCCTGAGGACGGTTTGAATCGGAATCGGGATCCTTTCATCGCCTTGAGAAAGAAATCCCTCTTTTTCTGATAGAATAGGCTGATTCCCGAATAGTTTTCCTTGTCTTTTAAAAAATCTGCCAAGGCATGCTGAATGGGTGTGTTGCAGGCATAAACAAGAAATTGATGAACACTCCGGAATTCTGACATCAATTCCTTCGGAGCCAGACAGTATCCAGTTTTCCATCCCGTAGCGTGAAAGGTCTTGCCAAAAGAAAACACCACGAAACTCCTTTCGGTCAGCCGAGGATACCGGAGAATGCTCTGGTGTTCCAATCCGTCAAAAATTATATGTTCATATACCTCATCGCTCAGAATGATGATATCCGTTCCCTCTGTCACTTCCTCCAACTGCTTCAGATCATTAGAACCAAGAACACACCCGGCAGGATTATGAGGACTGTTGATGATAATCATCCGTGTCTTGGGAGTGATAAGAGATCTCACCTGTTTCCAATCAATAGAATAGTCGGGAGGATTCATTGGAACATACACCGGTTTCCCCCCATTGATAATCACTGCCGGGACATAGGAATCATAAGCAGGGAGGAAGATAATGACCTCGTCTCCAGGATGGATAACAGACTGGATAGCGGTATAAAGTCCCTGGGTCGCCCCAGCTGTGATATTGATCTCTGTCTCAGGATCATATTTGGCAGAGTACAATTCCTCGATCTTCTGGATTATCCTCTCCCTCAACAGCGGGATACCCTGCATCGGAGCGTATTGGTTCTGTCCTTCTTTCATATAATGCCGGACAAGCTCGATCAATTTTCCTGAGATCTCAAAATCAGGAAATCCTTGCGAGAGGTTGATGGCATTATGCTCATTAGCAAGTTGGGACATTACGGCAAAAATAGTGGTTCCCACATGGGGGAGTTTCGGTCTCGTTATCCCTGAGAATTTCGGCATTTCCTTGTTATTCTCCGTGATTCAACCTTCTTTCATAACGCAAACAACCGTCCTCAATTTTATCAGTAGGATCTGTTTTCGAACCAGTGGTCCTGGAGAATGGAAACCGTTTTGATGAACTTCTCGTCTCCAACGGTCAATTCGACAATATATTCACCTAAAAGCGCCGGCTCAAAGATATAATCAATATCCCCTCTAAAAGGATATCCATAACTCTCATATAGTTTCTTTATTCTCAGTGCTTCTTCCCTTTCCTCTTCATTTCTCAGACGGCGTCTTGTCATGTCCCAGACAACTTTATTGATCCCTGCTTTAGACCTGCTTTTCAATTCGTTGATCAACACATTTCCCTTGTAGATGGAGATCTTTATTTCATCCTTGGCTTTTGTCTTCAGGTAATAATAGATCACGATCCCATTCGGTTCGCTTTCCCCGTTGAAATTGGACGAACTGGAGGCATTGATCCTCTTCTCTACCCAACGGATTTTTGACTCGATATCGAAAAGATATACGTTTTTCGATAGGACATCATTGTTCAATTCCTGAAGGGGGGATATGTCTGCTATATAGAATCCGCGACCGTGTGTTGCCACGATCAGATCATCCTCTCGAGGATGAAGAGCAAGATCATGGACAGGCTGGGTGGGCATATTGTTTTTCAGGCAGGTCCATTTATTTCCCCCATCGAGGGAAACATAAACTCCGAATTCCGTACCCACAAAAAGCAGATCCGGATTTCGATGATCCTCTCTGATGACGTTGATCGGTTCATCAGGAAGATTGCCGGCAATGGATTTCCAGGAATAACCCTGATCTGAAGATTTATACAGGAACGGGCGAAAATCATCTCTTCGATATCCGGTATAGGATAGATACACAGTTGCCGGGTCATGGTGGGAAGCGACAATCCGGCTGACCCAGTACTCCGGATTGTCCGGGATCTTATGGTTCAGCTTCAACCAGTTTTTCCCTCCGTCTCTGCTGACCCAAACATTGCCGTCATCGGTTCCTGCCCAATAAAGTCCTTTGATGAGCGGAGATTCATCCATTGCGGTGATCGTGCAGTACTGGATATTACCAGGCCCCCCTTTTCCTGTGGTCATCTTGAAAGGATCATGTGTGGTCAGGTCCGGGCTGAGAATCTCCCAGCTGTCTCCCCTGTTTGTTGACTTGACGATCTTGTTGCCGCAGTGATAAATGGTATCGCTGTCATGGGGAGAAACTAAAATGGGGGAATTCCAGTTCCACCGCATTTCTTTGTCTATCTCTTGATAAGCGATATTTTTTCTTTCCCCTGTCATCAAATCGGTTCTGACAAGAGGACCAAACTGCCATTCATTGTAGAGATAACGGTTTGTTTCCCAGTCGAAAACATTGTACATCCCGTCCCCTCCTCCAACATTCTGCCAGTCTTCGAGTCGGATCGGCCTTCCGCCCGGTTTCGTGCTCGGTCCCATCCATGATCCGTTGTCCTGAGTTCCGCCTGCTACCCTGTATGGAAATGACATATCGACTCCCACAGCATAAAACTGGGCCAGAGGCAGGAAATCAGGATGATACCAGTTTTTCCCACGATCAAAGGATATTCCCATCCCATGGTCATACCCGAGCAGAATGTGATCCGAGTTCTCGGGATCTATCCAGAGCGCATGATCATCGCCTCCGAATCGCAATGGACGCCGTTGCCAGGTCTTACCGCCATCTCGGGTTCCCCAGGAAGCTGCACTGAGAACGTGGATGACATTATCATCATTGGGATCAACAATGATCTGGCCATAATAGTACCCAGGAGCGCCCCCTATGCTCTTTCCTTCAGGGCTAATTTTTCTCCAAGTCTCCCCGGCATCATCCGACCTGTATACTTCTCCGTCTATCATGCCTCTGTCCCCGATTCCTTCCATCAATTCCTTTTCTCTCTCTTCATCCGACATCTCAGGTTTATTGGCGTTCTCGATACAGGCAAACACAACATCAGAATTCTTGGGATAGACCGTTAATCCGATGCGGCCCAGCATACCTTCAGGCAGTCCGCCTTCCAGCATGGTCCATGACACACCTCCGTTAATCGTCTTGTAAATCCTGCTTCCAGGACCTCCCAACCGAAACATATGAGGTTTCCGGTCCTTGTCATACGAAGCGGCATACAAAGTATCGGCATCTCTCGTATCCATGACCACATCCACCACACCGATAAACCGCTCCCCGGCCATGACCTCAAGGACCTTATTCCAGGTCATTCCTCCATCCAGTGACTTATACAGACCTCTCTCTTCATTTTCAGAATAGAGATGACCGAGAGCAGCCACATAGATAATATCTGGATTTTTGGGGTGGATCACAATCCGTCCTATATGATGAGACTCAGCGAGCCCCATGTTTTTCCAGGACTTGCCACTATCCATGGACTTGTACACACCATTTCCCCAGTAGGAGCTTCGAGAATTATTGGCCTCTCCGGTCCCAACCCAGATGATCTCCGGATTGGAGGGAGCCACTGCAATATCACCCATGGAAAAGACAATCTCTTGGTCGAAGATCGGTTCAAAGGTCTGCCCGTTGTTTATTGTCTTCCATAATCCTCCGGAGGCCGTCGCTGCATAAAAAGTAAAGGGCTGGCCTTTCGGAACGGCAAAATCAACAAATCGACCGCTCTGGCGCGTGGGACCGATCGAGCGGTATTCGATCGCTTTTAAAACGTCTGCCTCCTGTTCTTGGGGATAAAGGTCTGCAGAACAAAGAGCGATCGAACAGATGAGAATCATTAATAGAATTAAGTGGCGTCCCGAAAACTTCATGTTACTTCCTCCTAAATTTCAAAAATATTGTCTATTTTCTCACTGCATAGCTATGAGAAGTTCTTTCCTCATTTCTGTCTGTCGCCGGGGCCGGTTCTCTTGAAAGAGCTGAGATCTCAAAACGAAGCTCAGGGGTCAGGTCTATCTTAACAGAATCAACACAGCTTTTAAGTTGTTTGAGATCCCGAGCTCCGATGATAGGAGCCGTCACAGCTGGATGTGATGCAACCCAGGCTATGGAAAGACTGACAGGATCATGATCATTTTCTATGGCATATTGGATGAACCGTTCTGTGGTCTCATATATCCATTTCGCTCCATACCGCGCGTTATAGATCTTGTTCTCGACAAGTCTTCCTGATCTCGGTTTCTTGGAAATCCCGTATTTTCCGGTCAAAAGCCCTCCTCCGAGAGGAGAATAAGGGATAACAGCCAGATTCTCGGATCGAGCCATAGGCAATATCTCCACCTCGGCCTGGCGTTTGACCAGATTGTACATGGGCTGGATGCATTCAACACGAGCCCAATCATGGCTCTGTGAAATTCCAAGGGCTTTTTCTGTCTGCCAAGCGGCGAAATTGCTTACACCGGGATAGAGGATCTTCCCCTGGCGAACTAGATCATCAAGAGTCTTTATGGTTTCCTCAAGGGGGGTTTTATCGTCGAACCGATGGATAAAGTAAACATCAATGCGATCTGTCTTGAGCCTTTTTAAGCTGGCTTCGACAGCAGACATTATATGAAACCGGGAAGCGCCCCGGGCATTGATGTCCTCTCCCATCGGAAAATATACCTTGCTGGTGATAACAACTTCATCCCGGCATTCTTTGATCAGCCGTCCTAGAATCTCTTCGGCCCCTCCGTTTTGGTAGACATTAGCACAGTCGAAAAAATTTATGCCGTTGTCCCGGCAAGAGTGGAACATTTCACGAGAAGTGTTTTCATCTGCATCACCTCCGAAAGACATGGTTCCAAAACAAAGCTCGGAGACTTTAATCCCAGTGTTACCAAAGAAATTGTATTTCATGTTCTCTTTCCTGAAGTCAGTTTAAATTCTGCCCTCATGGAGAGCTTAAGGATCTTTCAGGATAAAAACAATGTCCTTCACGGATAGACTAAGCTTTTTATTTTAATCGCATTTATATTAAAAAAACAGGTTTTTATTTGGAGCAAGGAGCGGGCAAATCCTCTCTAGATCAAAATCCGGGAGTGATGGTCAGCTGAAAATAGGGCCCTTTATCCGTCCTGTTGAAAGGGTAGACATAATGGAGCCCGACAACAAAATAGCCGAACATATTGGCCCTTAAACCGATCCCCGTACTGGATACCGGCCGCCGCTCACCACCTAAGAAGGAGGGAGTCTCCTCGTTGGTCCACACTACACCTGCATCAAAGAAGGCGTTGACTTCAATGGGAAAGATGCCGTAATACCCCCTTCCTATCCCTAGCAATCCAAAGAGAGGAAATCGCAGCTCGAAATTCGCCAGAAGCATCTTGCTCCCAAAAAGATGGTCATATACAAGGTCTGAATTTTGATTCTCTACTTCATTTGCTGTAAAGGAGCCATAGTTATACCCCCGAACGAAAGATTCGAATCCTATAAACAGAGGATAGAGCCTTGAGTCTTCCGCTCCGCTTCCGTAGCGGCCGAAATGCATTACACGGACAGCCAGAGTGAACGGCCGCAACGGTATCATGTAACGCCTGAAATCAGCGATAATACTGTAGAAATTAATGCTCCCGACAAACGGAGAAACATCGAAACGGTATCGCTGACCCAGGACGGGGCTCGTTGCACCGAAAAGACTGCTGTCATAGACAAGAGCTGCGCTCGCAAATCCGAAATGAAGTCCATCTGGTGAATCCAGTTTTTGCTTGTCTCTTAGAAGGGTGATCCCATCAATGGCTGAGTAGGCATATGTCCAGATCTCGTAATCGAAATCGATATATCTGTATCCCCCGGTCAGCTCCACCCTGCTGACCTGACTGAAAGGATAGGCTGCAATTCCGGAGAATTCATAATTCACCTGCCTGAAAACGAATTCCTCTTCAATATAGGCCGGAATGCCTCCGACTTCTCCAAATCCAAGGCCGAAGGCGGAATAAACGTAAGGGATTCTTTGAGCCACAGCTCCCCAATTCATACGATGGCGGCTGTTTTGATATCCGACCAAGAAAGCGGAATCAGCCAATCGCGAACTCACCTGAGCCATCCCTGCCAGACTGTAATATCCGAGCATGTCACTGAAATACATCACCAGCCCGCCACCTCCGTAAGCACCGAATCTATCGACACCGACACCCAATTGAGGAGGGCTGATATAATCGAGCTGCAACTTGGGTTCGTATTCTTCAACCTCATATTCGAGTTGTTCCGGCAAGCCGTAGAATGGATTTTTCAGAAGCCCCGATAATCGGCCGCTTGATTTTGTCCTGGGTGGAAGAACGGAAGGAAAAACATCTTGATATTCCGTTATGGTATCGACCGCATCCAGCTCATTCAAAGAGTCAATGGCATAGATATTGAAGTTCCCTTTCTCATAAACACAGAAAACAAGCTGGTTTGTTTCTCTCGAAACAGAGATCGCCGGACTCAAAGAAGTGATCCCAGTTGTTCCGGTGTAAAGATTTGTCAGTTGAGAGATCTTTTGAATCTCAAGATCCACTCTATATATGTTCGAGATGCCGTTTTGATCGGAGATGAAATAAAGGTTTTTGGAATCAGGAGACCATTGCGGATTGATATTTTTCTTGCCGCGGAATGTTTGGATCTTCTTAATCTGGCCTGTCTCGATATCCATCACGGCCAGATCATATGATCCAGTGTCTAAAATAGAAAGATTTGTCGAAAAACGCTCGGTCGAGAAGGCAATATACCTGCCATCCGGTGACCAGGCTGGATAAAGGTCTGCAAACGGGTCGTCTGTCATTTTTTTTAATTCCTCTGTCACAAGGTCATAATGGAAAAGATCGGTAAATCCTCCTCTAAGCGCGGAAAAAACCACATGCCTTCCTTCAGGAGACCAGGAAGGAGACAGTATCTCTCCAAGGTCAGGAAAAAGGACTTCCCCCTCTCTCCGGCCTGTTTCCGTGTTGATGATCACCAAAACCGGTTGTCCCTTGGTGATGGCACCAAAAGCGAATTGGCTTCCGTCTGAATTCCAGCTTCCTGATGACTTAATGAATTGGAGACTTTCAAAATGAGGATCAACGGTTGACCTGATGAGTTTTCTCTCGATCTCTCCGGTCGTGGCGTCCGCTTGATACATATCGATAGAAACCATGCTTTTTGTGGACAGGAAAACGATCTTATTCCCGTCAGGGCTGAGAGAAGGAGAGACATTCAGCCTGTTTTTTTCATCTCCCTTGAAGAGAAGACGGGCAGTTTTATCTGCTGAGATGGTGATATCAGCCACAGAGTTTGAAAGGTCTGTCAGAGAGCTATGCCATTCTTTGGACAAATCCTCTATAGAGATCCCGAGAACGCTCTTGAAGGCTTCCTCATAACTCCCAGTCTGGCCGGCAGTTCTTAAAATGGTTGAAACGGTCTCATCTCCCCATTTACCTGTGATATAGGCCCATAAGGATTGTCCATATCTATATGGGAAATAACGCGGATTGATGAGTTTTTTAATACTGGGAAGCTTTTCATGCAGAGACGCATCACGCATCCACATGGAAGTATGCGGATCCACAGATCCAATGGATAAATACTCCGACATGCCTTCGATCAGCCAGAGGGGAAGCCGGGAGAGCGAAGTGGCCATTCCGGACATCTGGTTCCCCCCGTAAGCCGTGATGTCATACTGAAACGCATGGACAAGCTCGTGACCGATCACATGATCTGTTTCTGCAAGAGAAGGACCGAATGGAAGTATCACCCTCCGTTTGAACATCTCGGTAACACCGCCAGTTCCCTCTCCGATGTAATTCGGAATTGTGGTCGTTTGCTGGAAATGCGGAGAACTAGAATAGAGAATGAGCGGTTGACGGGTTTTTAATTGATGATTGAGCATACTCGATAAACGAGCATACCACCTCTCTGCCATACGTGCTGCAATGATAGCCGCTTCTCGTTCTTCTTCATAGAAATAGACATCAAAATGCTCTGTTTTTAGAATCTGAAAATCAAAACTCTCATACTGAACCTTGTTCCGGCCGAAATATTGAGCCGAAAGGAAAGAAGCACAGAAACTTATAATAAGAACAAACGTTAGAGTGAATATTTTATATGATCTAGATCGTTTCATTTCATCCTCCGGTCTTTCTAAATCCTAAAAAAGCAAAATTCATGCCACATCAAAGAGAGGAAAAATCCTGATATCAGAGACATCTGTGTCATGATTTCAGGTCAATTGCACTATATTAATTACATAGGATTAGTATAATAATGACAAGATGGAAGAGAGTCCAGCAATTTCAATCATCAAAGAGGCCTGTGATTAATTCTTCACACATCCCATGAGGACTCTCAAGCTTCTCAATTCCCTCCAACAGGTCTTTCAACTCGAGAAGTTCTTCAGCAACGATCAGGCTTATAAGAGTTTTGTTGTCAACATCGGTGGTCAACTCTATATCTTTATTATGTTGAACAAAAGTGATGAAAACGTCTTCTTTTTTTATGTGATAGATCAGATTGTCAAGATTCAGGCGATGCACAAAAAAATCTTCGCTCTGAAAGGCAGAAAGAATGCGAAAGCGGATGAAATCTGCAATGTGGATGGACGGAAAAGACAACTTTATCCGGCAACCCACTTCATCTTCCTTGATAAGTGCTTTTTTTCTAATCCCGCTCCCGCCTTCCAGGCTTTTGATCAATAAAGGAGGTGCAAGGATGCTGGCGATCAGAAGGGTCATGATGGCGACACCGAAGATATCCTGTCCTATAGCACCTGTTGAAAGTCCGACCCCCGCCACGATCAGAGTGACCTCTCCCCTGGGTAGCATGCCTGCCCCTATTCGGAATGCACCTCTTAAATTGAAACCGGCAATAAAAGCAGGTACGCCGCATCCCACGATCTTCCCAACAATAGCAATCCCTGTATAAACGATCCCAAAAAGAAGGACGCCCTTAAGAGCAGAGAAATTCACCATCATCCCCATGACACAAAAAAACACCGGCACAAGAAACTGATAAACTCCATGCAGACGCTCTCGGAGCTCATTGGACATATCCGTCTGGGAGAGAGAAAGCCCGATAACATAGGCACCGATGATCATAGCCAGACCCGCCATTTCCGCTAAACCAGAAAAAAAGAGCGCAATTCCCAAAGCAACTCCTGCCATGGCATCATTTGATCTGAGCCATTTCAATCCTTTCGATATCTTCTTTGCGAAAAGAATTCCAAGTACCGTCAAGATGATCCAAAATCCAAATGCCTTCAAGGCGATGAATCCGATCTTCCCCCAAGCAATGATGCCGTTTGAACTTAACTTTGATATGCCAACGACAACCGCCAAGAGAATGATACCCAGAACATCATCAAGAACAGCTCCTGATAGAATGGTCACTCCTTCCGGAGAAGAGAGCCGTCTCTTCTCGCTGAGTATCCTGGCCGTGATTCCAACTGAGGTGGCTGTGGAAAGCGTTCCTAGAAACAAGGCGGTTGGTGACATGAAGGAATCCACCCCAGGAAGAAGCAAAACAGCTATCATGTCTCCTAGAAAAAAAGACAGGATCACTCCACCCAATCCAACAAAAGAACCGATATGAAAAAATTTGAGAAATGTGGCCAGATCTGTCTCTATCCCTGCTAGAAACAAAAGAACGATAGAGGCCACCACTGCCAGTCCATATAACTCAGGCGTGATCGGTAGAGCCGCTTCGATTTTTGGGAACAAGGGCTGATTGAAAAGCGGAAGTATGATAGAACCAAACGCATAAGGCCCGATAATCATCCCTGCAACCAGCTCCCCAAGAACTCGTGGCTGCTTCAGGTACCGGCTGAAGACAATACCGAAAAATCTGGCTGCCATCACGATCACAGCTAACTGAAGGACAAGAGTCGTCATCAAATGGCTCATATCTCTTTCGGGCCCTGTGGCAATGGCCGCAGCTGGGAAAAGGATCATAAGAAAGATAATTCTGATAATCCTTCTGGTTCTCATGACATGTTATTAATAAAAAATCTTTATAACATCCTGAGGCGATTTTGCCTCTAATATCTGTTTCCGTGATTCTGCTTCTTTTAAAAGCTTGCTCACTTCCGCCAAAAACTGCAGGTGGGGTCCGGATTGGCTTTCCGGAGACACGGTCATGACGAAAATTGTCGACGGCTTTTTATCCATGGAATCAAAATCAATACCTGATATCTTCCGCGCGATGGCCACTGCCAATTGATCCACTGCATCAGTTTTTCCATGAGGGATAGCAATGCCGTGTTCCATTCCTGTGGACATCTTATTTTCCCTTTCAAAGACCGCTTTGATAGCAGCTTCTTTGTTCTTTATGCGACCTACGGCAACCAAGCGGTCAATGATCTCTTCAATAACTTCTGTCTTGGTCACGGCCTTCAGATCAAGAAAAATGTTTTCCTTGGTGAGTAATTTTTTTATAGTCTTACGCACAGCATACTCTAATTTTTTAAAATAAAACTGTCGGAGATTTAAGTCAATACGTTATTCTTAATCAATTGGCATCCCCACGACAAATACATGGCCGATAAAATTGGAAGATCTTAGAGAAAAAGAGTGAATTATCCCCCCGAAACCACAGGGATCTTGACCGTAACCGAAGTTCCCTCGTTCTCTTTCCCCAGGATAACAACCTCACCGCCGAAAGATTTTGCCCTTTCCATCATTCCCACTAATCCGAGAGAGAGCGGGCTGTTCACTTTATCTTTTGTGATCCCGGTTCCGTTATCCTGCACTTTCAATACAACCATATTCTTTTTTATATCCAACATCACTTTTACATTGGTAGCCTGAGCATGCCGGGCGATATTGGTGAGAGCTTCTTGAAAGATTCGGAATAACGCTGTACTTTCTTCTTTTTCAATGGTCATTTTCTCTGAATCGATCTTAAGCCGACAGGGGATCTGCATCCTTTCTTGAAACTCCTGAGTTTGCCATTCAATGGCCGGGACCAATCCAAGATCATCGAGCAGCCCAGGTCTTAAATCAGAAGAGATCTTTTTGACGGTCTTGATGATGGTGTCGGTAAGAGATATCATCTCTTCGGTTTTTGTCTCTATCATCTGTGGTTTTTTCGATAAGTTCCCCTTTATCCAAAAAAGATCCATCTTTAAGGCAGTAAGAGCCTGGCCGAGTTCATCGTGGATCTCACGGGAGATGTTAGTTCGCTCTTCCTCCCGTACCGACTGCAGGTAGGCAGCCAAACTGCGAAGAATTTCACGTGAACTTTTAATCTCATCCGCCATTCGTTTTTGTTCAGTGATATCTCTGATATATGATCGTGTTCCTGTGATGGCTCCATTCTCTTTGAATTTGACGGCATCCGCCTCGAGGAATATATCTGATCCGTCCTTTTTCTTTCCTCTAAATTCGAATCTTGCAGGGATTCTTTTATTCTGGATGCGTTTTTTATGGATCTTCCTGATATTATTCAGATCATCAGGATGAACGAGCGAATCATAAGAAAGTTCTTTCATCTCGGCCATCGAATAACCGAATATCTCCGCAAATTTCTCATTGAAATAACGAATATTTCCTTGTTCATCATCTGTTATAATGGCAATCCCGGCCTTTTCGACCAGATCCCTGTACCTTTCCTCGCTTTCCTTTAATTTTGTTTCGACTTTGCTCCTAATAAGAGCCATCCTGATAGTGACTTCAAGCTCTTTTGATTTAAACGGTTTAATGATGTAACCGAAAGGAGCTGCCGCCATTGTTCTTTTCAGTTTTTTCTCATCAAAGTAGGCCGTCAAATAGACAACAGGGATAGAGAACCGTTCCATGATCTGATTTGCAGCCTCGATGCCATCCATTTCTCCTGCCAGCACGATATCCATCAAAACCAGATCCGGTTTTAGTTCCTCTGATTTCTGGACGGCTTCTTCCCCTGTCACCACAAGTTCTAACACATCAAAATCAGGGGAAAGGAGGTCTTCAATATTGCGAGCGATGATCCGCTCGTCTTCGACGACCAATATTTTTGGTTTATCCATGGATCAATAGACAATATATAATTTTGATGCGCAGCCCTATAAGATGATAATTTCTCAATAAATATTTGTCAATCTGTTAAAGACCTATATCGAATCATGAAGATGCTATTCCTAACAAATTCTAAATGACGATTCCAAAAATCAAGATAAGAATGATCGCACATGCAAGAAACCAAGCTTTTTTCCTGGTCGATCCTGACCGGTATAATAAGCCAAAAACAAATCCAACTGCAATAAATTCAATAAAATAGACACTGCTTAGAAGAATGAGAAAATAAACAGGAAGATCCAAAAATGAGTACCAACCCAAAAAAGTTGAGGCAGCAAACACACTTCCAAACACAGCTCCTGTAACAAGACCCTTCCTCACATTTCCTTTTTCACCGAAAACCTTTCATAAGTCCAACCGAATAATCCTGTCTATAATAAAAAACTCACATATCCTAATGGGATAAGATTAAACAAAGAATCAGCATCTCTTAAGGATGAGAATCCTCTTCCCCATATCCTATGCAAAAAAGCCGCAGGGGCTACAAAATCCAGACTCAAAAAAAAGATCCAGGCCATAAAACGGACAAATATGAATTTTTTCTTCTTCAAGATCATTATTAAAGACAAAGATATTCTGCCAACAATCTCTGAAGAAATCAAAATCTATACATTTCTTGACTTGATCAAAAAGCTGCAAGTAAAATGGCATGAAGTGAAATAAGATGACATTACAGATCGGGATCATTGCTTCTGTCATGATCGCTGCATACTCTTTCGCCAAATGGAGAAATCTTTCGGTTGAAACGAGCATGTTATCGGCTGCTGTTGCCGGTGGTTTGGCTGGAGCTATTGTAAAAACACCTTCTATCATCCAGCTTCCCCGACATCTGATCGAAGGATCGTTCACATATCTGGATGTCATCCTCGTGTTCACAACTGCAACTATCTTTATGGCGATCATATCAGAGTCCGGCGGTGTCAATTTTGTAGTCAGGGCTACTATAAAATATTTTTACAAGTTGCGCGTCCTCGCTCTCCTTCTCCTGATGGTCATCGTTCTCATTCCGGGAGCTTTGACTGGAGCAGGAAGCGTCTCCCTTCTTGTGGTCGGAGCACCTGTTGCGCTTGCCTTCGGTTTCTTGGGAATCGAGAAAAAGAGAGCCGCTGCTATCTTATTCATCGTAGCCGGACTCAGCGCCGCCGCCCCTCCTGTAAATATTTGGGCCATGATCCTTTCTGCAGGGACCGCTATTCCATATGTGGGATTCACTCTCCCCTTAGGAATCCCGGTTATCTTTCTCGGGACGTTCACCGTTCTTTTTCTTGGTAAAAGAAAAGGTAAAGTCCATTCTCTGGAAGAGGTCATGAGAAATATGCCCCAAGTTCCGAAAGGAATGACTTGGTGGCGGGTTCTGCTCCCATTTCTGGTTTTTTTTGGATTGGTCATGGTCTCAAGAATCTTGCCCTTCAGTACTCCCATCTTCGGCCTCCCATTGGAATTCACCTTCGCTGCCCTTGTTGCACTTGCTGTCAGTCCTGTCAGGATCAATATCCTGAACCTATCTCGAGACACGGTCAAAAGGCTCCTCCCTCTCCTGGTAACCATGATAGCAGTCGGAATGCTGCAGCAGGTTATGACTACGACCGGTGTGCGCGGTCTCATCTCTTTTGCGGTCATAAGCACTCCCCTCCTCCTGTTGTACTTTTCTTTGATCGTCCTTATTCCTGTCTCAGAAGGCGTATTGACATACGGCGGTGCTGCTATCATCGGCATCCCCCTGATCTGGTTTCTTGACTCGATCGGTCTGCATGCTACCATAGTCATCGCCGGGCTCAGCTTGCTCTGGCCTTTGGGTGATGGGCTTCCTCCCACCGCTTTGATCGGGAGGTTAAGTGTTATGGTTTCCGGTTATAAAGGAACATACTGGAAATTTCTCAAGAGCACATGGCTTCCATGGCTTCTCATAACAGCCACGGCTCTTCTAATGATCATTTTCAGCGCCAAACTTGAATTTCTGGTCAGATGGAGCATGTGATGGAGGATAATATATGCTGATCATGATCCTCTATTATCTGATCAGTCTATTTATCACAGGTATGCTGCTCTGGAATTTTATTCGTGAGAAAAAGAACATCGACGAAATGCTCCACTATCTTCTGGTGTTGATCCCGCTGCTTCTTCGATTGTTGCGATTAAATTAAAAATACAAAAAAGGATGATTCGAATGACACGTGAATGGAAGATCAAGCTTCTCTTTTCGGTCATTATCCTCGCTCTCCTTGTCATCTCAGGAATTCAATTTTACAGACACCGCCACTTCGAAATGTCGATAGTGGCCGGGCCAGGTGTGACAAGCGTTAAAAAACTCAGTGATTACTCTTCCGGTCTTAAAGGAACCAAAGCAGACACGCTCGTTTTCTTCATGGAGGGCAGAGAACCCGGAGGGAAAGCCTTTCTCATGGCCAACACCCATGCCAATGAACCGGCATCTCTACTCACAGCATTGGTTTTTTTGGAAAATGCCGTCCTCGAAAAGGGAACTCTGATCATCATCCCCCAGTTCAATAACAGCGCCAGCCGGTATACTCGTCCGGGAGATGGATATCCGCTTTATTTCGATATTCCTACGAGTTGGGGAGTTAAAAGATTCCGATATGGAAACCGGGAGGCTTCTCCGCTCGATCAATGGCCTGATCCGGATGTATATATCCATTTCCCTGACAGGCAGCTGCTTTCATACCTCGATGTTAGAAACACAAACAGGACCTGGCCGGGAAGAGAACATGGACCGCTGATGGAGCGTGTGACATTCGGAGCTATGGAGATTATGAAAACAGAAGACACCCATCTCGCCATAGATATCCATGGTGCGGAAACGATGTTCCCGGTTACGAATTGCATTGTAGCTCCGGAGAAATCCCTGCGCTTGGCTACCATGGTTTCGCTTACAGTCAAAGCCCGTGAAGGATTCGAAAACCATGTCGAGCCCTCTCCGTCCAAATTCAGGGGGCTTTCCCATCGCGAGATCGGAGATTTCTCAGATACTCTTCCTTTCCTTTTGGAAGCCCCGATCCCGTTTCTCGATCAGCCGACAGGTCCGAAGACCACAGCCCTTCTGCTGGACGGCAAGGATCCTTTTCTCTTGAGCCTTTCAAAGAAAGGAAAGCTTTTTGTCCCCTACGATGAGACAGGATGGTCTATGGAAAAGAGGGTCGGACAGCATTGCTCGGTCATACTCGAGCTGTTCCAGCAGTACGGGCGGAAAAATCCGGAGAGAGAGATCATAATCTCAAATGTCCCTAGATACGCAGATGTCGTACGGAATGGCGTCGGGTATTATTATCACGACCCGCAAAAAGCAGAGAAAAAAAACATTTATCATAATTAGCCTGGGTTATTTACTGCCTAAGAGCTGGTTCGGGTCGAGCACCCATCGGAAAAAGACGTCGACATAAAAATGAAATGAATATTAGCAAAAAAATTTTTACCTTATTTTTTAGCGAAATGTATCAATACATACTTTTATCATTCAATCTATATAATGGTGTCGACAAATTTTATGAATAATTCATAGTAGAGGAGACAATGAATATGACAAAAAAGATCGCCATTATTGCTGTTATTCTCTTTTTAAGCTCCACCCTCCTCCTTCTTTCTTTAAGAAATCATGATGAGTCATTTTTTGAAGAGACAGATGAGGAAAGATGCACAGTCATCCTTGCAGGGAAAAAGGCGACGGTTGACGGATCAGTTATTACATCACAGACGGCTGACTGTAGCATGTGCGATATCACGTGGCATTTTGTTCCCGCTGCCAGCTATGATCCGGATGCTGCGCGGAAAATCTATCACATCTCCCAGTACAAGACCTGGCCGCCCGAAACAGGTGGAAAATGGCTTATGATCCAGGAACAGGAAACAGGAACGGAGATCCCTCAGGTCAAACACACATATGCCTACATGAAAGGGATTTTCGGGCATATGAACGAACACCAATTAGGGATTTCAGAATCCACATTCACCGGCAAGGACAAGCTGGCCAATAATACACCTTCGGCTGTCATGGACATTACAACCCTGACTCTTATCGCTATGGAACGCTGCAAAACAGCCAGGGATGCTATCCAGACCATGGGACTCCTGGCAGAACAATATGGATATGGCTACCATGACCAAGGTGAGATGCTGGCCGTTTCAGATCCAAATGAAGTCTGGATCTTTGAGATCATACCTGTCGGTCCTCTTTGGACACCTGACAGCGGCCAACCCGGTGCAGCCTGGTGCGCTCAACGGGTGCCTGACAACCATGTCAGTTTTTGTCCGAATGAATCCAGAATCGGAGAGATCGATCTTGACGATCCCGAATATTTCATGGCTTCCTCGAATGTCGAGTCGCTGGCTGTCGAGAAGGGTTTATATGATCCGGATAGCGGTGAACCTTTCAACTGGAAAAAAGCATATGATCCGAGAGAGGAAAGCGCAGACAGCTCTCATGGCCGCAGAGCCCGGCTCTGGCGGTTATTCGACCTAGTGGCGCCTTCACTGGAACTCGATCCAAATACTCCCAATATGGATCTCCCCTTTTCTGTTAAACCTGACAAAAAGCTCTCCATGAAAGATATAATGGCTCTGAACCGTGATAAATACAAGGGAGCAAGATTCGATCCGACGAGCGGGATCAAGGGGGGGCCGTTCGCCAATCCTCACTATTTCCAGAGTTTTAAATTCCAAGAAAACTCCTACGCAACTCCCCGTTTGGTGAGCATTCCCACATCGGAGTATACGGTCATTAACCAAACTCGAGACTGGCTTCCGGATCCCATAGGAGGAATCATGTGGCTGGCGCTCGGCACTCAGGACACCTCTTGCTTTATTCCTTTCTATGCGGGTGTGACATCCATACCCGTTTCTTTTTCCATTGGAGATCATTGGATTTTCAACCGGGAATCTGCGCGCTGGGCTTTTGATTATGTGGATTTTCATACCCAGGTCGTCTATTCCTACGCCATTGAAGATGTGAGGAATTCACAAGAAAAATGGGAGTCCATCGCTTTGGAAAGGATAGATGCATGGGATAAGAAGATAAAAAACCTTTACAAAAAAAATTCCCAGAAAGCGCTGCAACTCCTCACAGAATCTTGCCTCGGACATGCCCAGGATGTTGTCAATGCCTGGTGGGAGCTGGGAGATGATCTTCTGGTAAAATATAATCATTTCCGAATCTATGATGCACAGACGAGAACCGCAGAGCGGATCAAACCATCTGAAGCATGGATGAAAGCACTCGTCGAATATGAAAAACTTAAATCCAGATAAAAACAATGATATGATAAATATCACAGGAGGTTTCAAATGCAGAATTCGAAGCATAATATATGGATTTTGATCCTTGCCATAATGCTGGGAGTGTGTCCTTTGTTAATGAAAGCCGAAGAAATGGATATTCAAAAAGCCGAATACCCCATTCTAAGCACTTCTGCCGGGCAGAGTCCTGATGTCACAACTCTGAACATCATCCTCGATGAAGCCGGTGTGAAATATGACCATTGTGATGTTCCGGATGCAGAACTTGTTGATGCAGGTGTCGGGCTAGCAGGAAAACAATCCGGAACGGGATTTCACGCAGAGGTCCATTCCGACCTAACCGCATATCCTGAAGGGACTCCATACCAAACCGTGATCATCGCCATCGGAGCAAGTCTAAAAGGAATGGGAGCTTCCGGATTGACAGTCGATAAAGAGGAAAACCGTTTGCAGGACATCATCGATCTTTGCAAAAAAAATGATATCTTTATCATCGCCCTCCACGTCGGAGGTGTGAGCAAAAGAGGCGCTCAAGGAAGCGATAACGAGCGGATGATCGATGCTGTGGCACCTTTTGCTGACTACCTCCTCGTTACCAAAGACAGCAACAAAGATGGACGCTTCACACAGATCGCAGAAGAAAAGGGGATTCCCATCACCCAGGTTGAGTATGCCCTCGAACTGGTGGATATTTTCCAGCAGATCTTTGAGAATTGATCGAAGATAGATCCTCAATCATCGTCTGAATAATCTTTGATAATTGAGGTCTCTTCTAATCTGATTTCTACCTACCAATTACCGGCAATAATCGATAATTAGATAGACGGTGAATCTGCTTCCCTCTCGGATATAAGTGATCCAGTTGAATTGGAATAAAAAACATTAGGGCTTTTCAGAGATCTCCCCCATATAAAGGGTCATTTCCATCATAAATTCTAGAGTGGGAGTTCTATGCCGAGATTTCTTTCAAGTGCGAGTTGATAGATCCGGGAAGCAACAACCATATCCTCAAGGGCTAAACCCAGATTGAGACTGATGATGCGCTCGTTTGGTTTCTCCCGGCCAGGTTTTTTTCCTGCCACGATCTCACCTAAGTCGGCATGAGGTAATGGGGTGGATTGAAAATAGCCTTCCTTTCTGTAGTACTCGAGCTGAGAATGATCGTCGGTGATAATTTTGTCTGCCGCGTTAAAGGCGTCTCCCGTCCAATATGAATCAAAGTCAAGAGGACAGGCAAAGGCTCCTGGTGAAAGCCAGCCGGCTTCAATAGTGGGACATGGATCCCGGAGGATCGGCCCGCTTGTAATAACGATATCCATTTCCTTTACAGCATCTTCTGCAGTTTTGACCACAGCTATCTCAACTCCATATTTAGCCGTCATCTCAGCCACATAGGTTTGAGCGATACTGGGATCAATATCAAAGGCTTTAACATATTGGATATCAAATAGGCAGGTCAGCGCCTCGAGATTACTGCGTCCTTGGACACCGCAACCGATGATCCCAGTGGTTGAACTGTCCTTTTGTGCCAGATATTTGGCGGCGACTGCAGTGGCCGCTCCAGTCCGCATGGCTGTGATCCAGGTGCAATCCATAACAGCTTTAGGGATGCCGGTTTCCGGATCGTTGAGGATGATCAAACCAGTTATATAAGGAAGTTTTTTCTGAGGATTATCCGGATATCCTGAAACCCATTTCATTCCAGCTACCTCCATCGCGGGGATATAAGCAGGCATAGCATGGATGAAGGCATCTTGACGGGTATGAATACCTGGCTTAGGAGGCATCTCCACCCGGCCTTCTCCTTTTTCCAGAAACATCTCTTCAAGAAGCAGGATGATCTCTGACATAGAAAATGCAATGCTTTCGACATCATTTCGAGAAAGATAAAGAACTGTTCCGGTTGCCATCCTGATTTTTTTTATTTACAGAGTATCTCGTCTTTATTGGAATCGCAAGCCGAGTACTGGAAAAATGCAATTTGCAGGTGGCGGCTGAGCAAATCTCTTCCCTAAGATTTGATTGAAATAAAAAAAATGTCTGTGATAGACTTGGATAAATTTAAATTGTAAAAGGATCAACCATGGAAGAATTTCGCCCCTACATTCCAGACAAAACAGATTATAAGGATTTCAGCATTCGGGCGCTTATCATAGGCGCTGTCTTTGGGATCATCTTCGGTTCCGCCAATGCCTATATCGGACTGCGGGTCGGATTGACCATTTCCACAGCAATTCCCCTGGCTGTCATTTCAGTCGCTGTCTTCAAGGCTCTTTCTCCGGTGATCGGCCGAAAGACTATCCTGGAAGCCAACATCTCTCAAACGACAGGATCAGCCAGCTCATCACTTGCATCCGGCATCATCTTCACCATTCCTGCGCTTTTTATGTGGGGTTTTAATCCAGGCGTGATCAAGATCGGCACACTGGCCATGCTGGGCGGTATCATCGGTGTGCTCTTCATGATCCCTCTCCGCAGGGCTCTGATCGTCGAGGAACATGGTGTCCTCCCCTACCCTGAAGGAACAGCCGCTGCATCGGTTCTAATAGCATCTGATACGGGAAAGGCCAAAGCCTCCAATGTTTTTCTCGGTCTCCTCATCGGACTGGTATATAAAGTCTTCCTTGTCTTTCTTCATCTCTGGCCTGAAAAAATCGCTCTGAAAATACCTGTTCTAAAAAAGGCCCGATTGGGGATGGAGCCCACTCCAGCCCTCCTTGGTGTCGGATTTATTCTCGGGCCCAAAATCTCTGCCATTATGGTGGCTGGAGGACTTCTATCCTGGCTTGGTCTCATCCCGCTGATCGCTCTCATCGGAGGCAGCGATCCGGCTATTATCGCTATGACCCCCCAGGAGATCTGGACCACCTATATCCGGATCATCGGTGCCGGGGCCGTAGCCATGGCCGGGATCATAACGGTCGCTAAATCCATCCCAACAATGTATAAGGCTTTGAAATCCAACTTTGATCAACTTAAACGGAAGCAGTCATCCGAAGGAGGAGATCTCCGCCGTACCCAAACCGATCTTCCCATCACCATTCTCGGTATTGGAATACTCGTCGTCGGCCTTACGATCATTCTTGCTCCCAAACTTATCGGATTTGAAACCACACTGGGCATCCGTATTCTGTCCGCTATCACCGTGATCGTTTTTGCTTATCTGTTCGCTACCGTCTCTTCCCGAATCGTGGGTTTGGTCGGAGTATCTTCAAACCCGACATCAGGGATGACTTTGGTTACTCTTATGGGAACAAGTCTGTTATTTCTAGCATTTGGATGGGCAAATATCATGGGGATGGCTGCCGCCTTGACTATCGGCACGGTTGTCTGTGTGTGTGCCTCCATCGCTGGAGACATCTCGCAGGACCTCAAGGCAGGGTTCATACTGGGGGCTACTCCCCGGCGACAGCAGATGTCTGAGCTGGTTGGAGTCGTCACGGCCGCTTTTGCCGTTGCCGGTTCTGTCTGGCTTCTGGCCAAGGCTTTCGGTTTTGAATCCGGTGAACTGACTGCTCCCCAAGCTACCCTTATGAAAACAGTCGTTGAAGGGATCATGGGTGGAAATCTCCCCTGGGATCTCGTTCTCACCGGTGCTGCTTTTGCCATCGTCGCCGAACTGCTGCGTATCCCCTCTCTACCGTTTGCCGTCGGCATGTATCTACCTTTATCCACCATGACACCTATTTATGTCGGTGGATTTATCAGGAGCTTGATCGACAGGAGTGCCAAAGGAGACGAAGAAGCTAAGAAGCATAAAAGCGAGAAAGGCATTCTTCTGGGTTCCGGCTTTATTGCCGGTGAAGGGATCGGAGGGGTGATGCTGGCAGCATTTGCCTTTATAACGACAAGGAAGCCGGGAGGGATTGGACTGGAATGGCCCGGCCATCTTGGAGATTTCATTTCTCTCGGCGCATTCTCTATTTTGGCGCTATTTCTATATTTCATGTCGCGAAAGGCGGATTGAGTTATATCTCCACATCTCCACTCTTGGCAGTATGTGTTTAAATCTGGCTTAAATAGGATTAAAATTATTCATGAAAGGCTGGTAAAAAATGAGGATAATCCATTACTTTAATCAAAGAGTTAAAAAGCTGACTATCTTAGATGTCAAGCTTTCACAAATAGCGGCCATGTGCATGGTGCTGATAGCAGTCAAGATCATACCTGACATCCTCAAGATCAACATCCTATGGTTCGTTATTTTGCTGATTGTTATTTCCATTCGTCCTCTTTATGCTTTCTATATTAAAGAGTGAACATCTATCGAAATAAAGGACTTTGAATTGAACAAAAAGATATCGCGAAGACAGTTCTTCAAAACGACTGTCAAAGCGGGGCTGTGCATCGGTGTCTCCAGTACCCTCGGCACCACCTCTCTCTTCGCACCCCCTGCACGTTTCGATATCGTCATCAAAAACGGGATTGTTATCGATGGCGTGAATTCTTCCGGATATCGAGCCGATCTGGGGATTACAGGAGACAGGATACAGGCCATAGAAAAATCCCTGTCCAAACAGGCAAAACTATTCATCGATGCTTCTCAAAAAATTGTATGCCCTGGATTTATTGATATCCATTCTCACTCTGATTTTGAGCTGATCAGGAATCCAAAAGCGGAGAGTAAGATCCACCAGGGAGTGACGACAGAACTCAGTGGCAACTGCGGATCATCTCCGTTTCCTAGAGGTGTGCATTCATCTGGATCCAAATGGATCGAGCTAAACGATTTTTTTCAAGCCCTGCAGCGAAAAGGGATCGCTCTCAATTACGGCACTCTGGTGGGTTATGGGAGCATTCGGGCAAGCGCCATGCGGGACTATTCCCGGCGTCCAACTCAATCTGAGATGGCCACTATGAAGGAGCAGACAGCAAAAGCCCTCAGACAGGGTGCTTTCGGACTGTCCACTGGTCTGGAGTATGCACCTGACCGCTTCTCCTCCACGGATGAGATCATCGAACTCTGCCGTGTAGTTTCTTCGCTGGGAGGATTCTATGCGACCCATATGCGGAGCGAAGATTTGAAGCTGATGGAAGCTGCTGCTGAGGCTCTGCATATCGCTGAAAAGGCCAATATTCCTCTTCAGATCTCCCACCTAAAAGCGTCCGGTCGGTCCAACTATCACAAAGCCAGGCTTGTCCTTGACCTTTTGGAAAAGGCTTACGACAGAGGTCTCAGAATATCTGCTGACCGTTATCCTTACACAGCATTCAGCACGACTTTGAGCATCATGTTTCCTGCTTGGGCGCTTGAAGGAGGCGGCCAAAGATTTTGCGCCCGGTTGCAAGACAACAGCCTGCGCCAGAGAATGAAGGCCGAGACGCTGGAAAAGGTCGAGGGGAACAATTCCTGGGAAAGCCTGGTCATCCAGGTAACCGGAAATAAAAAAAACATTCGGTTCCGTGGGAGGAACATCAGAGAAGCAGCTGTATCGACAGACAGGGATCCCTATGAATTCGCCTGCGATCTTTTAATGAGCGAAGGCGGAGAACTCCGTATCATCGGTTTCGGGATGAGCGAGGAAAACACCGAAATGATCCTCGCGCACCCCCTGGTCATGGTTGCATCTGACGGATCATCCCTAGCGCCGGCCGGTCCTCGCGGCAATGGCCTCTCTCACCCCAGAAGTTTCGGTACTTTCCCACGATTCTTAGGTGTCTATTCACAGGAGAGAGAGCTTGTCTCCCTTCCGGAAGCCATCAAGAAAATGACATCTCTTCCTGCTCTAAAAATAGGTTTACGGAATAGAGGGGTGATATCAAAAGGGTATTACGCGGATATCGCGGTCTTGGATCCCCTAAATATCAAAGACAATGCCACTTATCTCCAGCCCCAACTCTACCCGGACGGCATTGACCACGTGATCGTCAACGGCCGATCCGTCATCTACCAAGGAGCCCATACCGGAAACCTTCCAGGCAATATCCTCTACAGCCCCAGTTATCGGTAAACCGGGGACGTCCTCCAGAGGGACACCCTTCCTGGTATATCTCTCGCATTTTTTAAAAAAATGATAAATATTTTCACTCCTGATGAAATATCCCTTATTTATATACTTATCTTTTAAGTATTTTGAATGAAGGGTGTCCCTCTGGAGGACGTCCCCATCTATTTTTTCTTTTATTGGTTCGGAGGATAGCATATAATCAAGAAAATCTACGGTATCATAAAACACTCGAGAAAGAATGAGCTTTAAAATCCATATCCATCCGGGCAAGAGAATTCTGTCCGCTGAAAAGGGGGACAACCTTGCTAAGTTGCTTTCAATCACAGACAGTCTTTTTTCTCAGCCGTGCGGCGGAATGGGATTATGCGGGAAGTGTTCGGTGGAGATCACGGATGGTCCTCTCCCAGAACCTCAAGATATCGAAACTTCGTTCCTGTCCCCAGAAAAATTGAAAAATGGATACCGCCTGGCATGTCTTTACCGGATAGAGGGAGATGTATCGATCCGAATCCCGGACGAATCTCTTGCAGGAGAGATCGATCTCCTTCAAATTGGACTGGTGTTCAAAATGCCCATCGATCCAGCCGTAAAAAAATTCCCGCTTTTTTTCCCTCCAGGCAAAGAAGATGGTCCCGGATCATTGGAAACATTGTTCAACGAACGACTCCAAACAAAAGGGATCCGAATTCCTCCTGATATCAAAGCAGGGTCTCTTCTCAAGGAATACCGGGGCTATAGCACGGCAGTGATATATGAAGGAACTCGACTTATCACCCTGGAGTCACCGGATACATTGGATATGAATTTTGGCCTGGCGGTTGATATCGGGACAACTACTGTCTCTGCTGAGCTTGTCGACCTGACTTCTGGATATGTTCTTGGCATCGAATCCATATTGAACCGTCAGATAAAATACGGATCTGACGTTATCTCACGCATCTCTTTTGCCATTTCGAATCCGGATCAGGCTGAGCTTCTACAAAGAGAGATCCAGGCTACTTTGGATGATATTGTTTCCAGTCTTCTAAAAAAAACAAAAGTCAATCCATCCTTTATCTACGAAATCGTCATTTCCGGGAATACAGTCATGAACCACCTTTTCTTAGGCATTCCGGTCGATACACTGGCTGTTGCACCGTTCCATGAAGTGTTCACGCGACTGCCTTCTTTCCCGGCAGAAAAATTGGATATCCATTTAAACGATCATGCCAGGGTTTATTTCGCCCCCAACATTCACAGTTTTATAGGAGGCGATATTTCTTCTGGCCTCACCGCTTCGGACTTCATGCAGGCAGAAGGCAACCTTCTGTACATCGACCTGGGAACGAACGGAGAGATTGTCCTTAAAAAAGATGACATCTTTAAGGCCACAAGCGCTGCTGCCGGTCCTGCATTTGAAGGGATGAACATCAGCTGCGGTATGCCGGCATTTCCAGGGGCCGTTTACAAACTAGAAAACAGGGAAGGCCTGCATGCAACCACCATATCGAACAGGAAACCCAAAGGGATCTGCGGTACCGGATTGATAGATATCACAGCTCGGTCCCTTAAAAATGGAATGATCTCTTCAAAGGGAGTCATTACCCATCCTTCAAAGAAGATCCCCGTCACAGGCAAACTGCACCTCATCCAGAAGGACATCCGAGAGATCCAGCTGGCCACTGCTGCCATCAAAACTGCTATAAAAATGCTTCTCAAAGATAACGACCTCAAGCCAAATGAATTGAACGGTATATTTATCGCCGGGGCTTTCGGCAATTATCTCAATATTCGGAATACAATGCGCATCGGTCTCCTGCCATCCATACCAGAGGACAGAGTTACTTTTATCGGAAATGCTTCCCTTGCCGGTGCTCGTGCACTTCTTCTTTCCCGTGAAGCCCGGGCAAAGACCGAAACAGCCATTGACAGCATTGAATTTCTTTCCCTCGCTTCCGACCAGGCCTTCCAGAAGATGTTCGTTGAATCCCTCGATTTTAAAACGTAACGGATATTGTCACCCAAGGTGTTTTTTGTGTAGAATGTATCTTTGTTTTTAACCGGTTCTTCTTGCTAGTTTTCTCTTTTAATGAGAAGGATCGGATTCCTAAAGATTTCCACCGAATAAAGGAGCTATTATGGAAAAGAGAGACCTGCTGGAAAAGATGAAACGATCGATCGTCGACGGCCTTCAGGATGAAGCGGAAAATCTGGCCAAAGAAGCCGTAAAGGAACAGATGGACCTCAATAAGGTTATCGATGAAGGATTTGTACCGGGGATCCAAGAGGTAGGAGTTCTTTGGGAAAAAGGCGAATATTTTCTTCCCGAGCTCATCACCAGTGCAGAATGCATGAAAGCTGCCATAGCGGTACTCGAACCTGAACTTAAAAAAGCCCAGATACAGAAAAAATCTCACGGTACAGTGGTTATCGGCACCGTCGAAGGCGATATCCATGACATCGGAAAGAACTTGGTGGCTTCTATGCTCTCCGCCAACGGCTTTGAAGTCCTCGATCTTGGAGCCGATGTCAAACTAGAGCAATTTATAGATAAAGCCGAACAGGAAAATGCAGATTTCATCTGCTTGTCAGCTCTCCTCACTACTACCATGCTCGGACAGAGAAAACTTATCGCCATGTTAAAGGAAAAGGGGCTGTCAGATAAATTTAAAGTGCTGGTTGGAGGGGCCCCCGTCACACAAAAATGGGCAGACGACATTGGAGCAGACGGTTATGCCGAGAATGCTATGACAGCCGTCAAACTTGCCAAAGACATCGTTAAATCATAAATTCATTCAAAAGTTCGAGGAAAAATCATGACTGAACATATCCGACCCAAAATCAAACTTTTAAGCGATCCTTTTATAAAAAAGATCATAGATGAAGCCCTTGTCATCCTTGAAAAACAAGGAATATTTGTTGAAAACAACGAAGCTATCAGGCTTTTCCAAGAAGCGGGGATGAAAGTAGATAAAGAACATCAACGCGTCTTCCTTCAATCCCAGCTTGTCCAGAACGCATTGGATTCAACACCGTCCGTGATCAAGATGTACGACCGGACAGGTGAGAAAGAGTATCTGGTCGGTGAAGACGAGGTCCACTTTGATCCAGGTTCCGCTGCCGTGACCATCCTCGACCCTGAAAAACAGGCGCAAAGGATCCCGGATACGGCCGACCTGGTGAGATTTTCCCGGCTAGCGGATATCCTGAAGAACTTTCACTTCCAGAGCACAGGATTAGTGAGTGGAGATGTCCCTGATATTATTGCTGACAGTTACCGGCTGTATATCAGCCTCCAATTTTCTTCCAAACCGGTTGTTACCGGAACCTTTCGTGTCGAAGCTTTCCAACCTATGTTCGACATGCTTGTCGCTGTGAGGGGCAGTCAAAAAGCCCTCGCAGAGAAACCCCTGGCCATCTTCGATGCCTGTCCCTCCCCTCCTCTTAAATGGAGTAACCTCACCACACAAAGCCTGATCGACAGCGCGAGGGTAGGGATACCTTCTGAACTGATTTCCATGGGCATGACCGGTGCCACTTCGCCCATCACGATCGCTGGTACTCTGGTCCAGCACGTAGCAGAGAACCTCTGCGGCTTGACTATCTGCCAGCTTGCAAGCAAAGGCGCTCCGGTGATATTCGGAGGCTCCCCTTCCAGTTTTGACATGAGGAAAGGCACAACTCCTATGGGTGCTGTGGAGACAATGATGATCGATTCCGGTTATACCCAGATCGCTAAAAGCCTGAACCTCCCCACTCACGCTTACATGGGCTTGAGCGACGCCAAAACCAACGACTCTCAAGCCGGGCTGGAATCCAGCATGGGCGCTGTCCTTGCTGCTCTTTCCGGAATCAATGTTGTTTCAGGCCCTGGTATGATGGATTTTGAAAGCTGTCAAAGCCTGGAAAAGCTTGTTATCGACAATGAGATCTGCGGAATGGCTTACAGGCTTATCTCCGGGATCGCTATGAGAGATGATCCGATCGCAACCGATCTTTTCGAGGGCTTTTCTTCAGATACCCAATTTCTGACCATGCCCCACACACGAAAATGGTACAGGAAAGAACACACATTCCCCAAAATCATCGACAGGGACACATATGATTTTTGGGCTTCCCTCGGGAAAAATGACATGGCCGACCGGGCTGCAGTGGAAGTCGGTCAGCTTCTCAACAGTACTCCCCCGAACCTGATCTCCAAAGATGCTCAAACCGAGCTAAAAAAGATCATGTACAACGATGCCAAACGCAACGGCATCGATGAACTTCCTTCTATCCCGGATGTTGATTGATCTTTAGTTTTAAGACGGATTTTAAGCAGGTTCTCTTAGATCAATTTTCGCAGGCATTCCAACATCGTTTTTCCATTCTCGTATCTTCCCATCGCTTTTTCTTTGATTTGCTTCTCATCCATGCTGACCTCCTTATGGAAAATCAGCATAGATGACTTTGCCTAGTTCACGATGTTATGATATTTTCGAGTCCACGATGTCCTGATATTTATCAATATAGGTCATAATAAAATCTGTCGGCTCAATATTCAGATTTCTTTTGGACTCAGAATCCTTTATATCTCCACTTTTTTGACGCGAATGATCTTGAGGTCATGTGCTTTAAGAACCTCATTGATCTGCACAATATCCTCTGCAATAAAGGTGTTCACCCGCACAACCTTGGCATCGACGATCACTATGAATTCTTTCAGCTGCAATAAGTCTGACTGTGTCGCTGGGTGCGGGAAACCACCAAAGTTTCCACCGAGAGATAATATTCTCATGTTCAGCGTCCCCCCGCGGAGCATTTTTTCCCATGAAACACGGTACATCATCCGCTCGGGAATAATTTCTTTTTCCAAACTTATGATTTTTTGCTCGAACTCATCCAGAATTCCGGTTGTCTCCTCAGGCAGGGATTCCTTTTTTTCTAGAGTGCTTTTGATCTTGTCGAATTGACGCCGGATACTGTTGACCGCTGTTACGGAAAGCCCGCTCTTTCTGTTCAGCATCATGCTTTGAACCACATTTTTGACCTGGTCTGTCCTGTTCTCCTCCGTTATCTCAACACGCGGATCAGGCAGGACAATTCCTTTCTGGGAAAGGAGCGTCTCTCCTGATTTTAACTCGACCATATATTCTCCTGGAGAGACGAACGGAGGTGACACCATGCCTATTCCTCCTGATCCTTTGAGAGCTTCTCCATCTTCGGTCCTGGGAATATATTGAAGACCCCAGACAATGCTTTGGATCCCTTCTTTTTTCTTCAACCGGATCTCGAATATGACATTATCATCTTGATTTTTTATAGCGATCATGGGAATTGTTTTAGGTTTTTCTTTGAAATATGCTCTGATCTGTAGCCCATATAGGGGATTTTGAGCCACAAAGCTCAGCTTGGAGTAAAACTCATGCCGGGATGAGAGAAAGAACTGCGTGGCGGGCTGGATCGGGAAAAGAACCACGTCCTTGGCAAAGACATCGGCAGTCATATTCTGAAGAGGCGTAATGTCATCTAAGATCCAAATCCCACGTCCATGGGTCCCGATGATCAGATCGTTGTCCCGGGGATGAACGGCGATATCCCGGACAGCTACAGTCGGCAGGTTGTTCTGAAGAGAAAACCAGCTTTCACCGCCATCGAGGGAAGCATAGACACCGAATTCCAATCCGACATATAGGAGTTCCTTGTTTTTTAGATCTTCACGAATGACATGCGCCCATCCGAAGGGAAGGTTGCCTTTAATGGATTCCCAGGATCGACCGAAATTTGTTGTCTTGAAGACATACGTGTTGTAGTCATCTGTTCTGTGGCCGTCAAAAGCTGCATAAGCTGTGCCGGCATCAAAGTGAGAAGCTTCTACACGGGAGCACCAAGTATTGACCGGAAGATCCTTGATATTATTTACAACATTGGTCCAGTTTCCCCCCCCGTCCTTGGACACCTGGAGGTTTCCGTCATCTGTTCCGCACCAGATTACACCTTTTTCAACAGGAGATTCGGATATGGTGATAATGGTACAGTGGCTTTCCGCTCCTGTGTTATCGGGTGTAATCGGTCCGCCCGAATCTATCATCTTCTCAGGGTCATCCGTTGTGAGATCTGGACTGATGATCTCCCAATTCAAGCCTCCGTCTGTGGTTTTGAAGAGAAAATTACCACCGGTATAGACGGTCTTCGGATCATGCGGAGAGATGTGTATGGGCGAATTCCAGTTGTACCGGTAAGGAGGTTCATTGATGGAGGAAATAGGTTTCACTGTCTGGCTCAATCCGGTCTTCATATCGTAGCGGTAGATATTGTTCACCTGCCAGTTGGAATAGACGATGTCAGGATCAGAAGGATCTGCCTGGACATAGAATCCATCCCCACCTCCAATTGCGATCCAGTCGGAATTTGTGATGCCGCGGTAATCGAGTGTTGCGCTCGGCCCCGCCCACGATCCGTTATCCTGCAGGCCACAGAAGACGTAATAAGGATCCCGCATATCAAATCCGACTTGATAGACCTCGGCTAGTGTCATGTTCTGAACCCCAAACCAGGTCTTTCCCCGGTCATAGGTGATATCAACACCTCCGTCATTCCCGTCGATCAGATGGAGGGGATTTGTGGGATCGATCCAGAGGGCATGGTGATCGGGGTGGGTTCCGGCTGAGATGGGCTGGAATTTTTGTCCCATATCCATGGACACAAAACTCCCTCCGCTGAAAACATAAACAACCTTGTCGTCGGAGGGATCGATACGAATCTGGCTGTAATAAAAAGGACGATTATTTACACGGTCATAGGTCTCTTTGTCGCATGTGCGTTTCCAGCTTTTCCCTTTGTCCTCAGAACGCCAGATACCGCCGTCTTGATGCTCGATGAGAGCATAGACGACATTGGGATTGCTGCGCGAGATGTCCAATCCTATACGTCCCAGTGTTCCTTCCGGAAGATCTTCTGTCAGCTTGTTCCAGGTCCGCCCTCCGTCTGTCGTTTTGTAGATGGCGCTCCCAGGTCCTCCGCTCCTGAAAAAATAGGGGCAGCGCTGGTGATCATATGCGGCTGCAAATAGAGTCAGGCTGTTCGAAGGATCCATGACGAGATCTGAAAATCCTGTTGTCCTGTTTATATAAAGGATTTTTTCCCAGGTCTTTCCGCCGTCTGATGTTTTGTAGATCCCACGCTCCTCGTTCGCTCCCCAGAGATGGCCCATAGCCGCCACATAGACAATATTGGGATCACCAGGATTGATGATGATGCGGCTGATATGACGGGTGTCTTTAAGGCCCATATTGGTCCACGTTTTTCCCGCATTCTCGGATTTGTACACTCCATCACCGATGGTTGTGCTGTTCCGGCTTGTTGCTTCTCCCGATCCTACCCACACGATATCTGGGTGAGATTGGGCAATAGCGATATCCCCCACAGAAACACTGCTTTCCTTCTCGAAGACAGGTTCCCATGTGATGCCATTGTTGATAGATTTCCAGACACCGCTGGGACCAATAGCGGCATAGATGATCCATGGTTCCTTTTCTACGACATCGATGTCCACTGTCCGTCCGCCCATGTTCGCCGGGCCGACATTCCGCCAATCCATCTTTTTGAAGAGTTCATCCACTTGGTCAGAACTTTGAGCAGGAAGTATTTGGCAAAAGAAAAAGACACACAAAACAAGAATTGAAAAAAATGACATGCGTTTGTTCATAATGACTCCTTATTGATGGGGACGTCCTCCAAAGGGACACCCTAGATCTTTTCATTTTAATCTCGTTTATCAAATAAATATCAGCGACCAATTATGTTTCTGATAATAAAGAAATAAAGGGTGTCCCTTTGGAGGACGTCCCCTATTTCCCGCCGATCTGCATCTCCTTGATGCGGAAGGTTGGAGTGGTGAAGGACTTATTCAGATCAAGATCGTTCCCGACCATTTCGATATTATTGAACATATCGAATGCATTACCGGCGATAGTCAATCCTTTGACCGGGAAGACAATATTTCCTTCCTCGACCCAGAATCCTTCTGCTCCTCCACTGAAGTTGCCGGTGACGGGATTAATCCCGTATCCGGTCACACCCTTAAGGAAGAGACCTTTTTTGGTAGATTTGAGGATATCTTCAGGCTTTGAGGATCCGTTCTCCATATAAAAATTATGCGCACCGATGCCGGGCAGGCTGGTGAATCCTCCTCGCGAAGCATTCCCGGTGCTTTTCACTCCAGCCCTCTTGGCCACTATGGTGTTGTACAGGAAGCCTTTCAGAACGCCTTTGTCGATGATGACTCTCTTTTGTGTTGGAACTCCTTCACCATCAAAAGGCTTGCTCCTCAAACCTTTCTTCCGCGTGCCATCATCGATGATGGTCACCATCTCTGAGCCGATCTTCTTGCCCATCATATCTCTGAGAAAACTGGCACCTTGGAGCACTCTTTCGCCGTTTATGGAACCGAGGATGCCTCCCAAGATAGAATAGGAGACATCGGGATCAAATATGACAGCAGCTTTCTGAGTTTCTACCATCTGAGGATCGAGCATTTCATAGGCGTCTTTGGCCGCTTTTTTGGCCACCTCGTCAGGTGATTTCAGGTCTGAGAAAAACCTTCTCTGACAGTACTCTCCTCCAGAGGATTTTTGCTCCCCTTTTTCAGCCACAACATACACTCCGAAATAAGAGACGGATTCTTTATAACTCTTCGAGATACCTCTGGAATTGGCCAGGAATGTTTCTCCTTCTCCCTCTCCGTAGCTGGCTCCCGCACTTTTGGTGATGCGTTCATCAGCCATGGCCATTTTTTCGACAGACTTTGCCATTTCGATCTTTTTCTCCATCGGGACCTTTGTTATCTCAGGGTCGTATAAGCCCTCGACAGATGTCATCTCTTTGTTGCCTGGAAGGACATTGTTCTCATCCGGAGTGGTGGTCTTGGCGTAGTCCACGGCTCGCGTGATGGCATTCTCTAAAGATGGAGTGGAAAAATCATTACAGCTTGAGAAAGCCATTTTCCCTTTGACAAAAACTCGGAAACCGACTCCATGGGAAGCAGCCTCTTCAACCGTTTCGACCTCTCCGTTGCGGACCTCAACACTCAGGTTGCGGCCTTTTTCCAGATAGACTTCGGCTTCGTCAGCGCCCTTTTGCAGGCAAGATTTTACCAGTTTTTCGCTTAATGCTTTGTAATCCATGTTGTTCTCCTTGTTGATCTCCTCATCATCTTGCCCGGCTTCCGCCGACATTGATGCCACGGATCCTGACTGTGGGTTGTCCGGCTGTCACTTCTGCAGCCTGGCCTCCCTTTCCGCAGATCCCGGGAGCAAATTCCAGATCGTTTCCGACAGCATCCGTATTGGAGATGATATCCATGCAGCTTCCGATTAAAGTCGCACCTTTTACAGGAACTGTTTTCTTGCCGTTCTCTATGAGGTAGGACTCTCTGCAGGTAAAATTGAAGATACCTGTGATGGGATTCACGCTTCCCCCGCTCAAGCTCTGCACATACAGACCTTTTTTTGTTGAGGCAACAATGTCTTTCGGATTATGCTTTCCTTTATCAATAAAGGTGTTGGTCATCCTGGGCAGCGGAATGGACCGGAATGTCTCTCTGCGGCCGTTCCCTGTTCGCTCCATCTTTAGCTGTTTAGCCGAGAGAACGTCGGTCATGTATTTTTTCAAGATGCCTTTCTCGATGAGGACATTTCGCTTCATCTGGGTCCCTTCATCGTCAAAATTGGTTGTGCCTCGCATATTGGGAATGGTCCCATCATCCACCATAGTGAACACATCGCTAGCCACTTTCTGTCCGAGTTTTCCTGTGAATGCCCCGATCTTTTTAGCGATATTGTCTCCTTCGAGGGGATGCCCCACAGCCTCGTGGACGAGAACACCGCCCCATCCGTTCTGGACGACCACATCCATCATCCCGGCAGGTGCATCCTCCGCATCGAGCATAGCGATGGATTCACGTGCTGCCGTTTTGGCGACTTTCTCAGGAGGGATCTCATCGAACATCTCAAATCCGGCATGCATGCTTATCCTCTCACGGCTCATGTGCCGGGCTTTTTCTCCAACGCCCAATGTCTGTACGATAAAAAAGATCAACGGCAACTCATCACTGAGCAACAATCCTTCACTATTGGCGATCGTTCTGCCTCGAATCTCGTCATAGTAATTGATGCTTGCCATCTTGATCCTGGGGTCATACTCCAAAGCGGCCTGATCGGCTCTTTTTATCACTTCAAGCCGTTTCTTCTCTGCAATTTCATCCAGGGGGAGACTGACAGAAACAAATGAATCGCGTTCCTGAAGACTGACATTGACCGGCATTGCTGCTTTTGTCCCGCGTGCGATATAGGAGGCGACATCTGCAGATCTTAAGAGAGCTTCTGCCGTGATGTCATCGGTATAGGCATATCCAGTTTTGTCTCCAGAGATCACCCGGACTCCGGCGCCCTGGCTGATGCTGTAAACTGCGCTCTTAAACTTTGACTCCTCCATCATGATCTGGCGCGATATCCTGTTTTCGACATAGACCTCCGCAAATTCCCCGCCTTTTTCCAGCGCTTTCTGGATGGTTTTGTCATAGACAGCTGTATCGAGAACTACCTTTGTGCTCTGATCAGCTGTTTTCCCTGACAAGAACTGAGAAAGAAGGGTGGGTGTTGCAGCCAGAGCAACTCCGCCTTTCAGGCTCATCTGGAGAAACTTTCTCCGAGGAATATCCTCGACAAAATAACTTTTAATTTTCATGTTGGACCTCTTAGTTTAATGATTTTTTCATTATAGCCGACTGGATTCCCGAAATCAAAAATTGAATTTTGGGAAACCTTACTTAATTTAATTCCATAATCTGAAATGTTTCATAAATATATATCTAGATTTTAATGTGTGATTTTAGCATCCCAAAAAAGTTAAATTAAATAAGGTGTCTCCGAAATTATCAGCAATTCATCAAATATATAATAGAAATACCATATATTTCTGATAATAAAGGAATAAAGGGTGTTCCCTTTGGGAACGTCCCCATTTACATCAGGTCGAATTTTTGGAGGTATTGGGGGATGGCGACAGGCCAGCCTTTAGCTTTCTTGATGCGGCCGGCAAGGCTTTGAGCCGATTCAAGTTCTCCATGTGTCAGGAAGACCTTTCTAGGAGGATGCTGGAGGGAAAAAATCCATTCGAGCAAACCATCCCTATCGGCATGACCGGAAAAACCATGGATCTGCTCAATCCTGGCTCTTACTGGATGCGTTTGGCCGTGGATCCGCACATGCTCTTTCCCGTCTGTGATCTGTCTGCCGAGAGTTCCCGGGGCCTGGTATCCGACAAAAAGAATGGTCGAATTCTCGCGGGAGATATTCTGGACCAAATGATGTTTGATGCGGCCCCCGGTGCACATGCCGGATCCGGCCAGAACGATATGCGACCCCTTGATAGTGTTAATCTCCTTTGACTCATGAACTGATCTCACGAACCGCAATCCTGTGAACTGAAAGGGCTCTTTTCCTTGTTTTAACAGCATCTGAACATCATCATCCAGATAGGATTTATGCATCTGAAAGATCGCTGTCGCGTCCACAGCCATCGGGCTGTCTAGAAAAATCATCATATAAGGAATCCTCTTCTTTCTCACCAGGCGTCCGAGATAGAACAGAATCTCCTGAGCCCGTTCAACGGCAAAGGTGGGGATGATAACATTCCCGCCAGCCTTTGCTGTTTCATTGATGATATTGCAGAGCATGTCTTCAACATTCATGGGATCCTGATGGAGACGGTTTCCATATAGAGATTCCATAATGACGAAATCGGCCCTGTCGAACACAGCTGGATCATGGACAAGAGGCTTATTTCTTTGTCCGATATCTCCTGAAAATAAAATCCGCCTCCATGAACCATTCTTTTTTACTTGGATCTCGATCATGGCAGCCCCAAGAATATGACCGGCATCGTAAAAACAGACTCTCAGATCATCGGAAAGAGTCAGTTCTTTTCCATACGGAACGGATTCGAGGAATTCATACGAGCGTTCAACATCCTCCACCGTGTAAAGCGGAACGACAGGATACGGGCCCTTACGTTTTTCCTTTTTATGGCGTTTTTTCTTGTAAGCCGCGTCTTCTTCCTGTATCCGGGCAGAATCTTCCAACATCAAAGAAAAGAGGTCTGAGGATGCATCGATCAGAATGATCTTTCCTGAAAATCCTTTTCGAACAGCCTTAGGGATCAATCCGGAATGATCCAGATGGACATGGGTCAGAAGTAAATAATCGATCTCTGCTAAAGGGACAGGAAAAGGATCCCAATTACGGGCCAAGTACTTCCGTTCCTGATACATTCCGCAATCGACAAGAATCTTTTCAGCCCCTGTATCCAGGAAATAGCAAGATCCGGTGATCTGTTGGGCGGCTCCTAAGAACTGGATATGCAAGTTATTTCACTCCTGAAAAAAATGTCTGGGCAATTATGCCTGCGATCGGAGGAAAGAAAAAGGTGCAGGCCAGGCGGACCAGCGTGAAGCGCCATCCCATGATCCCAATCTCCATCGGCAACCGGCCTACAGCCCAAAGCGACCAGGCTGTGAGGAAAGCGACCATGGTCCCGATCCCCGCACCGGCTCTCATCAGTCCGGCCGCCACCGGAAGGCTCACATACGGCCCTCCCGGCATAAAACCCCCGGCTAAGGTTCCGATCAGCAATCCGCGGAAACCGGATTCCTCCCCCACCCATCTGGCAATGATCTCATGCGGAAGAAGCTGTTGGATCATACCGGCGATGATGAAGGCAAAAACAAGAAGCGGGATGATCTCAAGTGTCATTTTCCCGGCGGATTGAAGTCCTTTAATATGCTGGCCTTCACCCTTCGCATACCCGATGATAAGCATCCCGACAGCCAAAACGCCCATTATGATGGTGGGGATGAGCATCTGATTTCTCCTCTTGGTGGTATTCATTTTAAAAGTATCTGATCAAACTGTCTCGAACCTCACTCTATTTCCTGTAAAAGAAATTATTATAGATAAAATGTCTGATAACAACAAACGATCCCCGGTATAAGAACAGAACAAACCTAAATCCCAAATAAAAAAAAGGCCTGAGGATAGCTTTAGGCCTTGATAATTCCTAACCTTTTAGAACTCTTACAAATCGTTATTCGATCTCAATTTCCGATGCAGCACTTTCCCAGGTGCCGTGAAGATTGCATCGGATCCTGGCCACAAGAGGATGCGCATGCTCAAGTGAAATATTGAGTTGGACCGTAGGTGAGGTCAAACGGGGAACAAAGTCAACTCTTGCCAGAAAAGTATCCCCTGAATACAGTTCCAGCCATTCGATAAAATGGGCATTTTCATTGGGGTGAGCCATATATTTTCCGACTTCAATGCCCACTTCAAAAGGCTCCCCTTTCTTCACTTTTGATGGCGCTATTATAACAGGCGTATGTTTTTTTTCGAGGTCTGACATGGCTTCGACATCATCGGATTCAGCCTTGTTGATGCCGCAAAAAATATCTTTTTCACAGGTCATTGTCTTACTCCTTGAATTTTTAATTCCTTGAATTCCTCATTTAATTGAAACTCAATATTTATTAACTTAAGACAGAAAGTCTTAGGGGCTATACTTCTTTACAACATCGATTTAGCGGATATGCTAATCCTTTTTCTCTTTTTTGTCTTCTTCTTCCTTCTTCCAGTGAGTTAAACACTGATCTTCGCAAAAGTAATATACATACTCCTCCCCTTCTGCGTTCAGGGCAGCTGCTTTAGGGATATCTTTCTTGCACACATGGCAGGAGATCTTGTCATGATTATGTTCTTCGTTCATTTCTTGTCCTTTCCATTCAGTTGAGTTCCCATATTTTATAACATCCTCTCATTCCTATTCAAGAAAGAGAGTTGGACCTGTTTTTTTTTGCGATCAGGTTATCCGACTATTATTATATGTTATATAAATATAAAATAATAATAAAATTTGACGGGCAGAAATTCAATATAAAGCTGCAGGAAGTTGATTGGAGTTATATGATTCTGAAAGTATACTTATTGTCGGTTTTTTCGATCCTGCCGAAATAATGCTCGGGATCGTGGTTGAAAGCAACAAGCCAATCGTCTTCTATAATCTTTTTGTAGATTTTCTCTCGAGTTGTAATCGTCTGAACAGGATAAAGGTCATAACTCATGACATAAGGGAGATTGATATGGGCGGAAGTGGGGACTATGTCTCCGAGAAACAGGATTGTTTCCCCTTCAGAGCCGATCTTCACGCACTGGTGATGAGCGGTGTGACCAGGGGTCAGCATCACGTTTATCCCTTCTATGATGGATGTATCACCTTCTACAAGCTGAAGAACGCCGGCTTTCTCCAGGGGGGAAAAAAGGTCTGAAAGATAGCTGGGCTTGTCTCTCAGGCTAGGATTCAAAGCTGTCTCCCATTCCCCCTTCTGGATGATATACCGAGCATTCGGAAAGGCGGGAACGATCTCACCGGATTCATTCCTGTAGGTGTTATTCCCACAATGGTCGAAATGGAGGTGGGTGTTGATGACAAAATCGATATCCTCCGGTTTAACTCCCAGTTTATCCATTTCGCCGACCAGACCGGGATCTCTTTCGACAGAGTAGAACTCAAAGTATTTTTTTTTGATAAGAGTCCCTATTCCTGTCTCGACAAGGATGAGTGCCTTATCTGTCTGAACGAGCAGACTGTTTAATCCCAATCTGATCCGGTTCTCTTTATCGGATGGAATCAGTTTCTTCCACAAGACCTTGGGCACTACGCCGAACATAGCCCCACCATCGAGAGAGAAAAATCCGTCTCTCAAGGCGTGTATGGTGAAGGAACCGAGGATTAGTTTCTCGATGGTCATCGGAGAAGTCTGTCGATGTTATAGATAAGGTCCTTCCTGTCGTACTCGCCGAATTCCAGCTCGCCGGTGTCCATGCGGATAGCATCTTCAGGACAGGCTTCCACACAGAATCCACAGAAGCAGCACCGGCTGACATCGATGATGAAAGTAGAAGGATATTTCTGGATCTCAGGATCATCGTCTTCAGCCGCCTCGATGTACATGCATTCAGAAGGGCAGACGGTCATGCACAACATACAGGCCACACAGCGTGGTTTCCCATCCTCTCTTTTCATCAACCTGTGGAGGCTGCGGTGGCGGGAAGCGATCTCCCTCCGTTCTTCCGGATATTGGATGGTCACCGCACCTTTGCGCTTGGTCTTGATACCAAAGAGTTTCAGGATGTGGAAAAACAGGTTGACAAAGAAATGACGCATGGTGATCAGAGAGCCTCTGATCAACTCAAGAAAATAACCGAGTGCTTTAAACATTTTATAGTACCATCATTATGATCGCTGTGGCCACGATATTGGCCAAGCTGAGCGGTATGAGGAGTTTCCAACCCAGATCCATGACCTGGTCGTACCGGAATCGCGGGTAAGTCCAGCGGATCAATATCTGAAGCCAACAGAAAAAGAACACTTTTAAATTAAATGCCAGTACCTGAAATACAACCACCAGCCAATGCGGCAAGGCCCATAACCCTCCCCAGGGCCAGTGAAAACCATCCGCCGCCAGCCAGGGAACCTGCCACCCGCCGAAAAACAGAGTTGTCATCAAACAGGAGACGATGATGATCTCCATAAAATCTGTCATCATGAACAGGCCCCACTTGAGTCCGCTGTACTCGGCGAAGAAACCGATGATCTCGGATTCTCCTTCCGGAAGGTCGAAAGGAACCCGTTTGGTCTCGGCCAGGGCGGCGAAGAAAAATATTAGACATCCCAATGGCTGGAGGAAGATCCCCCATTGGGGCAGAAAACCGAAAAGAAGCTCGCCTTGAAAATGAACAATCCTGGATAGATGAAGCGTCGGGAAGACCATAATCAGACCGACAAGAGACAATCCCAGAGCCACTTCATAACTGATCAGCTGAGCCGCTCCTCTCAATCCGCCGATCAAAGAGTACCGGCTGCCCGAAGACCATCCGCTGACGATGATGCCGTATATACCGAGGCTGAGCATAGCCAGCACGAACAGAAGTCCGACATTGATATCCAGGATCTGCAGTTTGATATACGTTCCACCGACCTTGATATAATCTCCGAACGGGATAGCAGCAATGGTCACCCCTACGAAGAAAAACGACAGGAAAGGGGCGATGTTGTGCAGGAATTTTTTAGAAAAGGGCGGTGTGAAATCCTCCTTGAAGATCATCTTGATGGCATCGGCAAAAGGCTGGAAGAGCCCGATGATCCGGAGTCCCAGGATCGATGCCCGGTTCGCTCCAATCCTGTCCTGGAGGAGAGCACTCTCTTTTCTTTCTGCCCAGGTAAGATAGAGAGTCAGAAGAAGAAACCACACCAGGGCGAATATGACTTTGATTAGAACTATCAGCGTTTCCATGCTATTTCTTTCCGAAAAATGCGACCTCATTTTTTAGAGCTTTATAAATATCGGCCGGGATTGAGAATTGCTTGTAATATGGATCATCTTTATTAAGATTTTTTCCGATATCAATCAGGATCTCCCATTCTGGCCTGCTGTCACCAACCGGTTCTAGGGCCTGAGAAAATGACTGGATGATGCCGTCCACATTTGTTATGGTTCCAGACTTCTCAGCTGTTAGGGACACAGGCAGGACGATATCGAATTGGCTGCTTATCCCTATCTCATGCGCGCTTAAAAGCACTTTCGTCTTAATGGATCTAAAAGCTTTGTGTATATCAGCTGGTGCAAAATGATCGGTTAGAAAAGTGTCGAAAACCAGGAGAAAATCCGTTTTCTCTGTGAGGGCCTCTAAGCTCAACTCCCCAAAATCATATCCTGTCTCCTTGGCGCCTTTTTTATTTGAAGTTCTTTCCGCTGTCAGGAGAAAATCATCAGCGTCCCCATCTTGGGGATCGACCATAAATATCCTTTCCATATCAAGACTGTCTTTAAAGATTTTTTTGATCAAAAAGAGTTCTTCATTCGACAACCGAGAATGGAGAACCACAACGGCTTTAGAAAGATTTTTTTTATCGTGGAGTTTATTGAGCTGTTTTCCAACAAAGGATATTGCATCTTCATAGGAATAATTATTTTCTCCATTGAAAGACAGAACTTCACCTAAGCGATTTCCGTTCAGGTAGGTATAGTCATAACGGCCATGGTCACAGATCCAATGTTTGTTAATCTTGTCATTTCTTCGAGCCCTTATGCGGTAGACCCTCTTGGGGACAGGGAAGCGGGAAAAACCTTTGTGAGACTCGATATGGATATTACAGCCCCGGCTGCAGAGAGGACAGATGGATTCCCCGCTTTTTAAGAACCAGCTCCGTGTTTGAAAACGGAAATCCTTATCCGTGATGGCTCCAACCGGACAGAGTTCCACAAGGTTTCCGGCGTATTGATTGGCTATCGCTGTCTCATCGTAAATATTGACTTCAGAATGGATACCTCTCTCGAAAACACCCAGTTCCTGTGTCTTGGTAATCTCCTTAAAAAAACGGACACAGCGGGTGCAGAGAATACAGCGTTCCTGATCTAAAACAAGGTTGCTTCCAATCTCGATTTTTTTCTGTCTTTTTTCTTTAGTCTCATCGAATTTGCTTTCAAAAAGACCGAACTCCTCATAATAATCTTGTAGTTTGCACTCTCCTGCCTTGTCACAGATAGGGCAATCTGGGGGATGTTCAGCCAGCAGGAACTCAAGAACGCCTTTTCTAGCTTCGACGACCTGCTCTGTTTGGGTAAAGATCTTCATCCCATCCCGGACCTGAGTCGAACAGGCCAGTTCGAGTTTCGGAGCCCCTTCGATTTCTACGAGACACATGCGGCAGCTTCCTTCTGAAGTGATGGCCGGATGGTAGCAAAGATGAGGGATAGCGATACCGGCGTTTTTTGCCGCATGGAAGACAGTTGTCCCCTCTTGGACCTCGATCGGCTTGTCATCTATAAAGATCTTCACCATGTTATATCTCTTTTTCGTCAGCCTCTTTTATAGGATTCAAGCTCTTTTCGGAACTTTTTGGCAATAGACAAGATGGGCATGGCCGCCGCATCCCCCAGGGGACAGAGTGTCTTTTGAAGCATGTTGTCCGCTAAACGGATAATGGTGTCCACATCCCCTTTTTTCCCGTTTCCTTCGGCCATTCGGTTTACGATCTTGTAGATCCACGAATTACCGATCCGGCAGGGGGAGCACTGGCCGCAAGACTCATGGGTGTAGAACTTAGAGACGGTCTTCAAAACATCCATCATAGATGTATTCTTATCAATGACAATAACGGCGGCAGAGCCGAGCATGGACTTTGCCTCGATCAGGGAATCAAAGTCCATCTTGATGTCGATCTCGTCTGCGGTCAGGACCGGAGCAGACATCCCGCCAGGAATGACCGCCTTTAATTTTTTCCCTTCCTTCATCCCACCGGCATGCTTGAAGATGAGGTCTTTGAGACTAGTCCCCATCGGAAGCTCATAGATACCAGGATTTTTCACCATTCCGCTGACACCGAAGATCCGTGTTCCCCCGTCATTGGGAAGCCCCTGTTTGGTGAACCATTTAGCTCCATTGGTGATGATGGAGGGAATATTAGAGATCGTTTCCACATTGTTAATGACTGTCGGGCTTTGGAAAAGACCGATCGATGCCGGAAAAGGCGGTTTGAGACGCGGATTCCCACGTTTTCCTTCAAGAGACTCGAGAAGAGCTGTCTCTTCCCCGCAGATATAGGCTCCGGCTCCCCTGTGGACAGTGATATCCAGATCATATCCGGTCTCAAGGATGTTTTCACCCAGATAGCCCTTTTCATAAGCCTCGGAGATCGATTTCTCCAGTCTTTGAGCAACGAATTCATATTCTCCCCGGATGTAGATATAGGCGGTATGAATGCCGACAGCATAAGATGAGAGGATGATCCCTTCGAGAAGAAGATGCGGAGCATGATTCATGATGTAGCGGTCTTTGAATGTTCCGGGCTCGCCTTCGTCGGCATTGACGCACAGATATTTTGGTTTATCCACATCCTGAGGGACGAATCCCCATTTGACTCCAGCCGGAAAACCGGCTCCTCCCCTGCCTCTCAGATTTGCAGCTTTCACCTCGGCCATCACATCCTCGGGTTTCATATTCTGCAAAGCTTTCTCCGCGGCTTTATATCCGTCTTTCCCAAGATAGACATCTATGGTATGAGAATTTTCTGTTCCGAAGAATTTGGTCAGGACTTTCTCGTTCACGATATCACTTCAATCCTTCAAGGATCTCATCAATTTTTTGTTTATCCAGATTCCCATGGTAGTCGAAATTGACCATCATGCAGGGAGCTTCTTCACAGGCCCCCAGGCATTCGACAGTTGATAGGGAATATTTTTTATCTTCGGTGGTCTCACCCGGTCCGATCCCGAGTTTCTCTTTTAGATGATCGAGAAGGCTTTCTCCTCCCATCAGCGAGCATGTCAGGTTGGAACAGATCTGGAAATGATATTTTCCTTTAGACTCCCGGTAAAACATGGTGTAGAAAGTGACGACCTCTCTGACTTTGATGGGAGCTATTTCCAGTAGTTCCGCGACTAATTTTTCTTCTTCTGCGGATATCTGGCCGATATCCTGCTGGACAATATGGAGAATTGGGAGCAGAGCGGCCTGCTTCTGAGGATAACGAGAGATGATCTCATCCAGCTTTTTCCGCACCTGAGCGCTCAGTTCTGGGCTCATCTGTCAAACTCTCCGCCGATCATATTTACCGATCCAAAAGTCGGGATCACATCTGCGAGGAAGTGGCCTTTGATCATCTCTTCGAGAGCCGAAACAATATGGAAACAAGGAGCCCTGAGATGAAGCCTATATGGTTTATCCGTTCCGTCTGAAACGATATAATAACCCAGCTCCCCGCTTCCACCTTCCACTGAAAAATACACCTCTCCTTTGGGAGGCCGAATTCCGTGGTCCTTCATGAAAAATTTAAAATGATTGATAAGGCCCTCAATGGAAGTGTAGGTGTCTTCTTTGGGAGGGACAACAGACCCTCTGGATTCCGATAGGATATTCTTATATCTTGATTTTTCCGATCCCTCAAGATTCGGAGAAAGAACGATCTTTCCTTCTGTTTTCTTAGTCCGAGAGGTTTTTATAGCTTCTGTCGGCTCGATCCCTTCTGCTATTACTCCTTTGGTTTTAGGGATCTTTTCCATGGCCTGTTCGACGATCCGGAGGCTCTGATGCATTTCCTGCATCCGGACCATATACCGGTCGAAATTATCACCTCTCTCTCCGAGAGGAACCTCAAAGTCATAATCGCCATAGGAGGAATACGGCCAGGCTTTACGAACATCATAAGAGACTCCGGTCGAACGAAGACAAGGCCCGGCCCAACCGTAATTGACGGCCATCTCCGGGCTGACTACAGCGACATCTCTGGTTCTATTCAGAAACATCTTGTTTTTATCCAGCAATCCATGGACATCTTTCAAAACCTTATTGGTTTCGAGGATGGCTGTTTTTATATGATCTTTCCAATCCGGATGAAGGTCTGCCCTGACACCGCCTATCCGAATATAAGAGGTTGTCATCCTGGCCCCTGTCGTTTGCTCGAAAACATCCCAGAGATATTCACGCGCTTTGACTTTGTAGAGGAAGACAGTGAAAGCCCCACATTCCATGGCCATGGCAGCCAGGGCTGTTAAATGGTCAGAGATTCGAGACAATTCTGACATGACCACCCGGATATGTTGAGCACGTTTAGGTACTTTTATGCCCAACATCTTTTCCAGGGTCATGACATATCCGAGATTATTTATAAGAGGAGAAACATAATTCAACCTGTCGGTATAAGGGAGAAGATTGAAATATGTCTTGTGCTCGCAGATCTTCTCGAATCCCCGGTGGAGGTATCCGACGTCCAGTTCCGCATTGAGGATCTTCTCCCCATCCAGCTCTAGCATGATGCGGATCGTCCCGTGCATGGCAGGATGGGAAGGCCCCATATTGAGGAGCATGCTGTCTTTATGTGCTTCTTGTTGGATACGGAATGTCATCTTAAACTCACTTTTTATATAAGGGCTGCCTTTTTCGGAGAGGATAATCCTTCCGCAAAGGATGACCTTCGAATCCGTCATACATGAATATTCTTCTCATATAAGGGTGGCCGATGAACTGGATCCCAAACATATCGAATACCTCTCGTTCAAGCCAATTCGCATTCCGCCAAATAGATGAGAGCGAATCAATTGTAAGATCATCATCCGGAAGCCTGGTTTTGAACCTCAATCGAAGAAGGTGTTTTAAAGAGAAGAAATGATAAACCATTTCGAAACGCATCTCTTCTCCCTTATAATCAACACAGGTCAGGTCGAGAAGCATGGTAAATTCATAAGGCTTGGCTTTGAGGAATTCGGTGATATCCAGAAGAGCATCTTTTTTAAAGAGGATAATATCATCCCCGAACTGAGAATAAACCTCCAGGATCTTTTCAGGGAACTTTTTTTGCAGGGCTGGGATCACTTTTTTTGATTCCATCTCCACTCATGCCCTTCTTTCTGGACTTTTTCCTGAAGTTTTATCAATGCGTCTAAGACAGTTTCCGGACGGGGTGGACAACCTGGGATATAAACATCTACCGGAATGACATTGTCAATCCCCTGAACCACCGCGTAGTTATCATAGATCCCTCCGCTCACAGCGCATGCACCAAATGCCACGACCCATTTAGGCTCTGTCATCTGGTCATAAACAGTTTTCAGGACTGGTGCTTCTTTTTGAGAAATGGTTCCGCAGACGAGTATCATGTCAGACTGCCGCGGGGAGAATCGTGTCCATCCCATCCCAAAACGGTCGAAATCATAATGAGCACATGCTGTGGACATGTATTCCATACCACAACAAGCAGTGATGAAAGGATAATGGAAAAGCGAGTATTTTCGTCCCCATCCTAAAAAAGAATTTATAGTGGTTGTGATGAAGTTTTCCGTCATGGTCACTACCATCCTTCAAGCAGGTCTACTTTTCCCACTGGAACGCTCCTTTTTTCCAGGCATAAATAAATCCAACAACCAAAATGAACATGTAGGCGAACATGATAATTAAAGCAGTCATTCCCATTTCTTTGAACACAAGAGCCCATGGAAAGAAAAAGACGACTTCGATATCAAAAAGAAGGAAAAGGAAGGCGACAAGATAGAATTTGATGGGGATCCGTCCTATTCCTTCCTGAAGGAAGGGACTACCGCATTCGAAGGGGATTTCTTTAAGAGGGTTGGTTTTCCTGGGACCAAGAATCTTGTTCATAACGACAAGGACGCCGCCGAGGAGACCGAAAATCAGGAATACGATCAGTAGTTCAATCATTAGCTATTTTTTGAAGCGATAATTTTATAAAAATAAAATGAAAGTTTCAATCATTTTTCAAAAAAAAATTGCGGAGTGGATAATTTGTGTTCAGAAATCCATAAATATATGACTCCCTTCTCCATTTTTACAGAAAGACAGGATGTGAAAAAGAGACACAAGCGAGGCAGTACCTTACAAGAACGGAGGGAGAAGGTTGACAGATGCCTTCTTTTCGCTTATCTTAATTTTTTTTATTAAAATGACAAAAACTATTCTCAGAACCACGGCTTTGTTTATTGCGGTAGTCTTCGTCATAGCATGTTCCCAAAAGACAAAACCTGGTGCTCAATACACCCGAATCATCGAGATGCTCTCTAAGGAGCATGTCATAGAAACCCCTTTCCGAAATCTTATCGAAAATTTCAATCATGTCGAAGAGGATACCATCTCGGAGTGGAAACTCATCCCTCCTCTCTCCGATAAGGAGCATAAGGTCTGGGCTGCAACAACATCCTATGCGCCCCTCGTCAGGAATAGGTACGACCGCCCGCAGGGAATGAAGCTGTGGGAAGGAGAAAAAGAGATCCCGTATTTAGACTCTTCTCCGGATTCTGAACAAGCATGGAAATGGCTCAGTACATCTGAAAACCTAGAACTAACATCCCACGAAAGATACATCCCTAAGTTCCAGGGTGTGCGGTTGGAGAGGGGGCAGTCCATCGAGTTTGAGAGAATCTTCCCAAAGAGCCTGGTAACCATAGATCTTCATGTCGTCAATCCGAATTGGGAACGATCCCGTCCGCGATTGAAAATTTTGTTTGATGGAGAGATCGTCAAAGAGATCAAAGTTTCCAGAAGAAAGAAATTCAGCGTCCGCTATGATGCTGAGATGGGATATCATACCTTAAGCATCCAATACAGCCACGATCAAGGGAACACTACGGCAACAGAGTTCGTCATTCTCGGAGAGGTCAGGCTCATCAACTCTTCCGATGTCATCCTCCTATCAAAAATCACTTCCGAAGAAATCGCCCCCCCATCTAGAAAATATTCTCTAGAATACTACACTTCTGACCCGATCCCGATAAAGAATATACCTGCTGTTCCCGCCGAGACAATTTATCTTTATACCTTTCAAAATCAATATGCCAATTCGGACAACGGCATTACAGGTGATCCTTTTTCCCTCAAGAAAAAAATAAGATTTGGGGAAACCACTCAGAATCTGATATCTGCTCCTCCTCTGAGCGTTTTTACCATACCGGTCACCATCCCGCCTGAAGGCATCCTGGATTTCGGTTATGGTTTCTTTATGGCCATGAGGAAAAAAGCACCAAATCCAATATACCGGTTTTTAATCTCTATTGAGCGTTCCGGCCGGAAAGAAGTCATCTGGTCACAAGATTTGAATCCGGAATCAGATGAACTCATGAGTCATGCTCGGCTGGATGTATCCGCTTTCGCTGGCAAAAAAGCCAAGCTCACTTTTAGAACGGAAGAAGTCTCCCCGAGCTCGAACCAGATCGAGGGTGTCATCTGTCTTCCTGTCTGGGATAATCCGGTGCTTTATACTCCTGAAGAAACCGAAGCCCGCAATGTCATTCTTATCTCTATGGACACCCTTCGCCCTGATCACCTGGGATGTTATGGTTACGATGAAGAAACAAGTCCAGCCATCGATGCATTCTCTCAAGATGCTGTTCTCTTCAAAAACGTGTACAGCACCACGTCATGGACACTGCCCGCGCATGTGTCGCTGTTGACAGGTTTAAACTGCGCCAATCACATGGTCTATTTCCCATTCCAAAAGATAGATCCTACATTCACCACCTTGGCCGATATTCTCAGGGGAAATGGATATTACACCGCGGCATTCACTGGTGGCGGGTATATGAGCCCGTCATACGGATTTGCCAAAGGATTTGATACATACCACTCCATGCGTCTCGGCGGCGATACAGACGTCAGGCTGGATGAAGCTGAGCGTCTTTCCGAGCGCACCTGCCAATGGCTCCAGGACAATAAAGATAAATCTTTTTTTCTCTTCCTCCATACCTACCAGCCCCATGATCCTTATGCCAATTTCTCTGAGTTTGGAAGGATTTTTCTCGATCAGAATGCCAAGTGGGATAGGGTCAAGATGGAATCTCTATTCGGAGATGGAGGGCGTTTTGATACGCATCTCCCAGAGGATGATATCCGGAACATAGTGGCTCTCTATGACGGTGAAATCCGATATATGGATGAAAAGTATATCCGGCCTATACTAGAAAAACTGAAAGACCTAGAACTGTATGATGATTCCCTGATCATCCTGACCAGCGATCATGGAGAAGAATTCTACGAGCATGAGGCCTGGCTCCACGACCATAGCATATATGACGAAAGCGTGAAAATACCCTTGATCGTTAAATTCCCTGATTCTAAATATCAAGGGACAACTGTGGATCAGATAACACGAATCACAGATATCATGCCCACTGTCCTCGATAACCTGGGAATAAAAAACCATCAACTGCAATTAGACGGGGAGAGCCTGCTCCCGCTGATCACAGGCAAGGAAAAAGATGACAGGATATTCTTCGTGGACCTGGCTCTCAGGAATTTTCGAGAGATGTATCCGACAATCCTTTCCACCAACCGCGACCGATTCAAGATGATCCTCAATAAAGAAATCAATTCGCCCTATACGATGAGAGTCAGCAAATCTTTCAACGGCATCAAGACCGAGCTGTACAATCTTTCCAGTGACCCTAGTGAAATAAAAAACCTGATCCTGCACATCGAACACAGAGATCTTTGTCTGAAAATGGCACGGGATATCTTGGGTTACTATAAAAAACTCGAAGCTGAAATCTTGAAAAAAGACGATGTTGTCTTGGATCAGGATTTAGTCGAACAGCTGAGAGCTTTGGGATATATCCGTTAAATATATCGAGGTCCAGGGCTCGATCCCTTCTAATCATTCAAGATGTGGACAGCCTTGCTCTGTGCTTTCAGGGCTGCCTCCATCACCGCTTCAGAGAGAGTGGGATGGATATGAATGGACTGTGAAACATCCTCGAGGGTCATTTTTTTTCCGACAGCTAAGGTGAGTTCGGCTATCAATTCACTTGCTCCGGTGGCCAGGATATGCGCTCCACGGATCCTTCCTTCAGAATCCGCCAGGATCTTTACGAAACCATCCGTTCTGCCCATGGTTACAGCCCGTCCACTGGCCTGGAAAGGAAAGGAACCGACAGAGAGCTCCATCCCCATTTTTTTCGCGTCCTGTTCTGTAAGTCCCACTGTGGCCAACTCTGGTTCAGTGAACACAGCAAGGGGAAGCGCCTCATAAGACATCCGTCTCGTCAGACCAGAAGCATTCTCGGAGGCGATGATCCCATCATGAGAAGCTTTATGCGCCAGAAGCATCCCTCCGATAAGATCGCCGATCGCATAGACCCCGGGAATTCCTGTCTGGAGATGGTCATCGACCAAAGTATAGCCCGACTTGTCCATTTTAAGCCGGGGATCAACATTCTTCAGTCCTTCTGAGTTCGGCTTCCTTCCCACTGCCAGAAGCACTTTTTCTGATTCAAAAGAAAAGGACTTTTTCTCTCCAATGTTCTCCCCTTTAAGATGCACTCTCCCGTCTTGGATCAGACTTTCACGGATATTCATCCGGGTGTGTATCTTTATTCCCTGCCGGGAAAGCAGTTTCTCCAACCGGGATGCCATTTCTTCATCTGCTCCAGGAATGATCGTCGGCATCATCTCCAGAACCGTCACCTCCGTCCCCAAGCGGTTGAATATGGCCGCCATCTCAAGCCCGACCGCACCTGCTCCAATGACCAGCATGTTTTGAGGGATATGCTGGAGATCGAGAGCTTCCCGGCTTGTGATGATCTCTTCCCCGTTCGGTTGAAGGAAAGGGAGTTCTGCCGGGCGGCTGCCGTAGGCCAGAATGACCTTATCGGCGGACAATCTCATATTTCTTCTCTCCTGATCTACCTGAATATTTTCTTTTTTCCTGAAATGAGCATTCCCTTTGATGACCTTTATGTCATTCTTCAGCATGAGATATTCCACACCTCTGACCAGTCTTTCCACAACTCTCTTTTTTCCCGCCTGGATCTTATCCCAATCAATCCTTAAATCCGAAACAGGACCGGTCAAATTCTTGTTTTTCTTGATATCGCTTAGAAGCTTGGTCTCGTTAAGAAGATATTTTGTCGGAATGCACCCCCAATTCATGCAGACCCCTCCAAGGGCTTCCTTCTCTACAAGTACGACTTTCATATTCAATTGGGAAGCACGGATGGCGGCTGTATATCCTCCCGGTCCGCCGCCTAGCACAGCCAGGTCATAGGTGTTTTCCATTTTTCTCTCCCATGAAATTACTTTCTCTATATTAAAAAAAATATCCAGGTTAATGCAATAAAGGAAATTTGAAATGGGGACAGCCCATTTTTTTCAAGAAGGAATTCTTGTTTTTGAATCATGGCTGAAGAAAAACAAGGACCGTTGTACTAGCTCAATAATTCGGTCCCCATTTTAGACTTGACACATAAGGGGAAAAAATAATAATAGTGAGGACTTGAGATCATCAATCCATGCACGTCCGACTCATAAGAGCTTGAGGGGTATTCTGTCCCGCAGACAGCCATTTTCGGTCCTGATCCTATTGATACTCTCTCTTCTTTTCATGTTGAATGCATCCTACTCCACTGAAATTTTCATATACCGCCCCGACCTCGAGAAAAAACCTCTCAGCACTGAAAAAAAGATCACCCTGCACGGAGAGATCTTCGGGCATCTTCAATATCCAAGCACTTTCCCCAGCTACAATGATCTCAGCGGACCAGAGGACAGATGGAACTTCGGATTTAAAAACATCATTTTCCTCACACCGGATACGGTTTTGCACGCTCAGCTGGTGACCCATGATGACGGACAGAGGCGAACAAAGTTCGATTGGCATTTTTCCCTCCGCCAGAAACTCCTGGAAAATCTTGTCCTCATCATCGGACATGACAGCAATCATGATTCCGACCACCAAAGCATTCTGGATGGAAAATCCTATTTTCTCAACAGAAATTATGTTGGATTCGGTATCCCCTTCAAAGCTGGAGATTTTTATCTGGAACCCTTTACCTGGTTTTTCCATCATACCAACCAGCGGACACATCTCGATTTCTCTGGAGAAAAACTCGCTCAAGAATTTGGTTTAAGGATGGGCGTCTGGATCGATGACCGGTTCGGGATCCATGTCCAGATCTTTTCTCAGCTTGATTCGATTTTCTCACACGGCCGCGCCTATATGGCTGATGTGATCCTCAGGCTCCGACTGCTAGATTATTTTGAGTTATCAGCAGGCACCCGATTCTGGAAGGATATCAATGAGAGTCCAGATGGAAATAAACAGAATTTTTATAAATTTTTCTGGGGAATCGCCATCCCATTCTAAATACGAATGACATACAAAATGGCAGTTTCAGATAGTTCATCTCGAGAATTTCATGGTTATTAGGAGGAGACATGCTTTCATCATTCGGAAAAATAATTTTTGGATTGGTCATTATAGCAACATTTATCGCATTTGCCCTGCCTGTTCTGCACCGCATCCGAATCATTCTCTCCGGACTTCCTGATAAGAGGTTCGACCATCTGGCCGGCAGGATTTGGGGAGCATTCACAAAGATCCTGTTCCAAAGATGCACGATTAAAAGCGAACGGGTGTTCAGCGGATTCATGCATGTTTTTATTTTCTACAGCGCCCTGACCTTTGATACCATGACCATCAATCACACCCTTGAAGGTTTTTTCCCAAATTTTTATCTTTTTGGAAACGGAAATCTCGGCATGTTCTTTTCTCTCATTGTGGACATTTTCGCCATCCTTGTCCTTATTGGAGTGGCCTTTTTTGCATTCAGGCGCTTTATACTCAAACCTGCAGCTTACCAGACAACCAGACTGGATTCAGGGATCATCTATGTTCTTCTCACGATCGTGACATTGAGCTATCTTTACTTTGAGATCTTCGCACTTGCAGTCCATCCCGAGGCCCAGCGCCTTTCCTTCCTCGGGATTGCGCTCGGAAAATTCCTCAATATATCGGTCTTAAGCTCATCGGCCCTCCTTTCTCATTTTCAAATCGGCTGGTGGGCTCATATCCTGGTCGTTTTCGGATTCATCGCCTATGTCCCCTACTCAAAATATTTCCACATGTTCACGGGATCATTCAACGTTCTTGTTCGGTCTGACCGGCCTCTCGGTGAATTGAGCTCACAGGATCTTGAAAATTCAGAGGTCTTCGGAACGGAAAAAGCTCTTGATTTCACCTGGAAAGATCTCCTCGATGCATTTGCCTGTATGGAATGCGGTCGATGCCAGGATGCTTGCCCCGCTTTTGCCAGTGAAAAACCATTGTCTCCAAAAATGGTCATTTTCAATTTAAAAGCTCATATTCTTAGTGAAGCAAAAAACCTGATCGGGAAGAAACGAGATGATCTTCCTTCTCTAATGGGAAGAGCATTCTCTGAAGATGAGATGTGGACCTGCACCACATGCGGAGCCTGTATGAGTGTCTGTCCGGTGGAGATCGAACATATCCCGAAGATCATCGGAGTCAGGCAGGGCCAGGTTCTTATGGAGAGCAAGTTTCCACAGGAACTCAACACTTTCTTCCGCAACATGGAAACAAACAGCAATCCATGGGGGATCGGCTTCGCAGACAGGGCCAACTGGACCGAGGGATTAGATGTGAAACTGGCCAGTGATCATCCTCAGGCTGAATATCTTTTCTGGGTCGGATGCGCCGGATCTTTCGATGAAGAAGGAAAGAAAATTTCCCGCGCAATGGTTTCCATTCTCAACTCTGCCGGTATTGACTTTGCTATACTCGGAGCTGAAGAGAAATGCTGCGGGGATTCGGCCAAACGGCTTGGAAACGAATATCTTTTCCAGATCCTAGCAGGCGAAAACATCGAGCTCCTTAAAAAATATAAAGTCAAAAAGATCATCACCATCTGTCCACATGGATACAATACCTTTAAGCATGAATATCCCCATCTTCTGGATATTCTCCCAAACATCTCTGAAGAGGAGAAAAACAAACTCAGATCGATCGAAGTCATTCATCATGTGGAGTTTATCCATCAATTGATCAAGGAGGGAAGGATTCATCTGAAAAAATCCCTCTCCTCCCGTTTTTCCTATCATGATTCCTGCTATCTCGGACGCCACAACGGGATTCTAGACGAACCACGAGACATCCTCTCCACAATTGCTGAAGAACGACTGACAGAATTCAAGAACAGCAAAAAACACAGCTTCTGCTGCGGTGCCGGCGGCGGGTTGATGTGGACAGAAGAATCGCTGGGAACCCGGATCAATCACATGCGCTCCGATGAGATCATCGCATCAGGCGCTCACACAGTGGCCACATCCTGTCCCTTCTGCCAGCAAATGCTCCTGGACGGATTGAAGGATAAGGGAAAGGAGACAGTTAAAGTAGAGGATATTGCTCAGCTCGTAGCTGCTTCTCTTGTATGATCAACCGGCCAGGAAAATCTTAAAACTAAAATAATTTCTAAGGTGATCAGGAAAGGAGTTCCTGGAAGGTTTTTACAGCCTTTTTCACATCCTCATCATTCACATCCTTATGCGTGACGAACCGGATGCCTCCTCTTGTCGGCATGGCGAGAATGCCTTTCTCTCTTAGTGCTATCAGAAAATCCGGAGTTGAAAAACGCGGATGATCAAATCCGAAAATAATTATATTCGTCTCAATGGAATCAGGATCGAGGTCGATCCCTGTCAATGGAGCAATCCCCTCTGCGAGCTCCTTCGCCCGCCGGTGGTCGTCGGGAAGACGCTCTACCATCTCGGTCAGCGCCACCAGTCCTGCTGCTGCGATGACCCCCACCTGCCTCATCCCGCCCCCCAGTGCTTTCCGTACCCTCCGACCAAACTCGATAAATTCCTTTTTTCCTACGAGCACTGATCCGATCGGAGCGGATAATCCCTTCGATAAACAGAACATCAGAGAATCCACTAAGCTCGAGTATTGTTTAACAGGGATACCGGATGCATGACTAGCATTGAAGATGCGCGCCCCATCAAGATGGATCTTTATCCCATATTGATCTGCGATCTTTCTCATGGCTTGAAAATTTTCCAAAGAAACCACAGCGCCACTCCAATTATTATGCGTGTTTTCCATACAGAGCAAAGAGGTCTGAGGAATATGAACACTAGGTTTTCTGATGTTCTCTTCCACCAGAGAGGGGTCCATCGCTCCCCGGCTGGATTCAAGAGGGCGGGGTGTCACTCTTGAAATGAATGTCATGTGGGTGGATTCCATGTTATAGATATGAGATCGGCTCTCAACGATGACCTCATCCAGCTCCTGGGTCCAGACTTTAACAGCGATGGAGTTTGCCATGGTCCCGGAAGGGACGAACAGCCCTGCCTCCATTCCCGTGAGATCCGCTGAATAAGATTCGAGCTTCTGTACCGTTATATCATCTCCAAGAACATCGTCCCCCACTTCGGCTTCTGCCATGCTTTGTCTCATCTTTTCTGTAGGCCGAGTGACGGTATCGCTTCTGAAATCTGAATATTCGGTCATGTTCTGATTCTCCTTTCTGATACATTGATTATAATCGAAAGGTTTAAAGCCAGCAATATTAGACCTTGTTCGAGGGGAAACGATTCGAAGTTTACTTGGGTTATAATCTATGGTATAGATAGTTTTGGTTTGCGATTTCCATTCTTGAAACATGACACGTGAAAAATTAGTAAAAATATCACTCTATATTCTCATTCTTCTCAATCTATTCATCTTGAGCGCCAACATTTCTTTTTGGTTTGTCATCAAAGGTGAGAGGGTGACTCTTCCTGACCTCATCGGAAATAACTATGAGGAAGCGAAGGAAGTTCTGGAATCAAAAAGGATGTCTCTTGTCATTGTCGGGGTCCAGCTCAGCGAGCAATATGACAAGGACGTCATAATCAACCAGGATCCATCCCCGGATTCAAAGCTAAGATTGAACACTTCTGTCAGAGTGATCCTGAGTGCAGGGAGAGAGAAGGTCATCGTCCCGCGGTTCAAAGGACGGATGCTCCAGACCCTCAATCCCCTTCTCGATGAAGCGGGATTGATGAAGGGTAAAGTATCCCATGTGCATACAGACCGTTATGCTGCCGGAAAGATCATGTCTCATAATCCTTCTCCTGAAGCAGAGGCAGCCAGAGATACACGGATAAATCTTCTTGTTAGCCAGGGAGGATTGGAAAAAAAATATCTCATGCCGGACCTGATCGGGAAACATTCGTCATTCTTGATCGCCCGGTTGAAAGATCTGGACTTTCGTGTCGGAGATGTCAGATATGCCTTCTATCCGGGTATCGATGCCGGGATCATCATCAAACAATTCCCTCCCCAGGGTTATCCCGTTCAAAAAAGAAATCTCATCACACTGGAGGTGAGTAAATAATGGTCCAAATCGCCCCTTCTATCCTTTCTGCAGATTTTTCTAATCTGGGAAACGCGGTCAAAATGGCTGAGGAAGCAGGAGCTGACCTCATTCATGTCGATATCATGGACGGGCACTTCGTTCCAAATCTCACCTTCGGACCTCAACTTGTATCCTGTCTGAAAAAGATCACAACTCTTCCCCTCGATGTTCATCTCATGGTGGACAATCCCCGCTCTATGGTCCCCTTGTTCCACAAAGCAGGAGCAGACTGGTTATCCATCCATGTCGAAGCTTCGAATCATCTTCATAAGGACATCAAACTGATACAAAATTACGGAAAACGAGCAGGACTCGTTTTGAATCCGGCAACTCCCATCCATCTGATGGACGATATCATCCATGAAATTGATTTCATACTTCTTATGAGTGTGAATCCGGGATGGGGAGGCCAGGATTTTATCCCCTCAAGCTATAAAAAAATCGCACAGTTGAAAACGCGGCTCAAGGATCTTCAGCTCGACATTCCGATCCAGGTTGACGGAGGAGTCAGCCTCGAGAATATGGAAACTCTTATCAAAAAGGGCGCTGATATTCTTGTCGCCGGTTCCAGCATTTTCGGATCTGATGATCCGGGGAAAACTATCGGCCGGATGAAAGAAATCGCTTCAAAATCAGAGGAAAAATGAACTGCATTGTCACCGGAGCTGCAGGATTTATCGGCTCTCATCTCTGCCAAAGACTGATCAAAGAAAAGAATGCGGTTACCGGGATCGATGTCTTCTCGGATTACTATCCCAGGTGGATGAAAGAAAGCAATTTAAATAGAATTCCATCATCCCCGCTTTTCAGATTCATTGAATCCGACCTCAACGAGATCGACCTTGCTCCCCTCTTTAAAGACATTGATTGTGTATTCCACCTTGCTGCTCAAGCTGGAGTCAGAGCTAGCTGGGGAAAAAGCTTTTCTATCTACACATCAAGCAATGTGAACACCACACAGCGGCTCCTGGAAGCGGTCAAGAACACAGATATAAAGAGATTTATTTATGCCTCCTCATCATCTGTTTACGGAGATTGCCAGGATCTTCCCTGGAAGGAATCCAGTCTTCTTTCGCCTTATTCCCCATACGGGGTGACCAAGCTGGCTGCAGAACACCTCTGCACCCTCTATAACAGAAATTTTGGACTTCCATCTATCTCTCTCAGATACTTCACAGTCTACGGCCCCGGGCAACGCCCTGACATGGCTTTCCATAAATTTTTATATGCTATCAAAAAAAATGAGTCCATTCCTGTTTTCGGGGATGGATCTCAAACCCGAGATTTCACGTATATTGATGATATTATTGATGCTACGGCTGCGTCCATATCATATGGAGAAACGGGAGAAACCTATAATATCGGTGGAGGAAACCGCAAACGGCTCAAAGACATCTTTCCCATCCTGGAAGGTATTTGTCAGAAAGAAATCAAGATCGATTGGAGGGAAAAACAAAAAGGAGACACCCCACATACTTTCGCCTCTATCGAAAAAGCCCAAAAGGAATTGCAATATTCTCCCAGGATCCAGATCGAGGACGGGCTCCGTCAAGAGTGGGAATGGCTGCAAACGCTCTATTCTTCCTGAGAACTATGGATTATTATGTAAAAGGTAAAACAAAATGACAAAAAAACTTATTGTTCTTCTATTCATCGCTATTTTGGTGATAATGGTCGTCTCGTGCAAGAAAAAGGATATTGAGCTGTCTCCTGATGTGGCCAATTCAGATGAAGCATTGTTCGAACTAGGACAATCTTTTATAAAAAAAGACGCGGAAAGAGCGAGGCTTTACTTCAGACAGGTTATCGATTCATTCCCAAAGAGCATCTATGCCCAGAGAGCAAAATTGACCATTGCGGACTCTTACTTCAAGGAGAAAGACGAAACGAACTTGATCATTTCTGCTGCTGAATACAGAGAATTCATCTCCCTTTTCCCCTTCAGCCCTTCTGCTCCTTATGCTCAATACCGGGTCGGAATGTCCTTCTTCAAAAAAGCCTTGAAGCCCGGGCGAGACCAGACCAAAACCCAGCAGGCATTTGAAGAATTCAAACTGGTCGTCTCAAAATATCCTCTCAGTGAAGAGGCGGATATGGCCCGAGAAAAAATCAAAGAATGCGAAGAGCGTTTAGCGGAACACACTTTGAGCATCGCTGTTCTCTACTATAAGACGAGGGCATACAAAGCAGCCCGCAGCCGTCTCAAAGACATTCTCTCCAATTTCATTGAATATAGCGGAATGGACCTGGTTTATTTCTATATGGGGGATTCCTATTATAAAGAAAATTTGAGTGAAGAGAGCATCCCCTACTTCACAAAACTCCTGACTGATTATCCTAATTCAAAAAAAGCGAAAAAGACACAGAAGAGAATGGATAAAATAGAAGCGCAGAACAATTCTGTCAAAGATTAAATATAAATGGATTGGAGGTTGGAATGAAAGCCAAAAAACTCTCAATCTGCTTCGCCTTGATCTGCCTGGTTCTATCAGGAGGTCTTCAGGCCCAGGAAGAGACAGCGCCAAAAATCAGAAAAATATCCATCGATCCGGGCATAGGATTGACATATTTTTCTCGAACCGTCACCTGTGAGGAAGAACAGGATCTTTTTGGACTGACATCCTATTTTATTCACCTTGTCACAGAAGTTGAGATCCAGGATGGTTTTTTCATCAATGCTGTTCTTGGTATCTCTTACGCAAACTTCGATGAATTCACATTCAGAAAACTTCCGATATCTATCGACTTGAACGTGGGAGATATCCGCGGTTACCTCTTCGGGATCGAAGCCAAAAAGGATCTCCTCCGCGTCTCCAATTTCCAATTGCGCGCTGATGGTCAATTTCTATATTATCTCAGTGATAAAGAGACCTGGACGATCCCAGAATTGAATGTGGAAGGATCTGTGAATGGGACCTCGCAATGGATGAAAGCCATGGGAGGAGTATCCTTCATGTACACAGGATTCACTCCTTTTGTCCCGTTTCTCCAGGTCAGCTATGACCAATTCTGGGGAAAATTCAACATGGACCAATCGATCCTTTCCTTATCGGGCAGTGAGGAAAAGAAATTCAATGCTGTCAATGATATCAATGTTTCACTTGGCACAGTCTACGATATCGCTGATAGCCTTTCTCTCAGGGCCATGGTTATGCTTCTCCCGTATGATAAGCTGAAAAAATTTGATTGGGGATTCACAATCAGAATCCTTTATATCCTATAGATCAACCAGGAGGATAGGATGAGAAAAAAAGGCATCATCATTTTGATCACAATAATGATTCTCCTCGTATCAACTAGCTTTTCTTCTTACGAGAGAATCCCAAAACAGCACCATTCACAAAAGAGAGAGCTCTATGCCGAAGGGCAGGTCTTGCTAAAATTCAGACCGGAAGTCTCCGAGGATTTCATAAAATTTGTTTTGTTTTCCTACAGGACGAAAAAGCTGAATTTCTTTTCCGAAAACATGATCTATCAACTCCAGCTCTCACACGACTCTGTGGTTGAAGAAACGGTTCTCCTCATGAAACAAAATCCATTCATTGAGATTGTTGAGCCTAATTATTATATTTACACCTCTGTTGTTCCAAATGACACCCAATTCCCCAATCAATATGCCCTGTTCAACCTAGGCGGAACAATTCCTGTTCCCGGCGCCCCGCAAGGGAAAGAGAGGGCTGATATTAAAGCTCCGGAAGGGTGGTCGGAAACCCTTGGAGATCAAGATATTATCATTGCAGTCATCGATACGGGCATCGACCTTCTCCACCCCGATCTCCAAAATAAGATCGTATCCGGGGGCCGCGATTTCATCAATGGAGATTTTGATGCGACAGATGACAACGGACATGGGACCCAGGTGGCGGGAATCGCCGGTGCCGAGACGAACAACAGAAGAGGCATTGCTGGCGTTGCCTGGAATTGTCGGATTCTTCCGATCAAAGCCCTTGATGCCAATGGGGTCGGAACTACAGCAGAGCTTATTCAAGCCATAGAATTCGCCACAAACTATGACAACGGCCGGGGAGTGGATGTTATAAACATCAGTGCAGGGGGTTATGGGGATTCTGAGCTTCTCCAGACTGCTCTTCAAAACGCCTACAATAAGGACATCGTTATTGTTGCTGCTGCGGGAGATCAAAACGGAGAAGTGGAATTCCCGGCTGCCTACAGCACTTGTCTCGCTGTTGCCTCAACGGATTTCAAAGATAAAAGATCCACTTTTTCTAACTTCGGACCTGAGATTGATATTGCAGCCCCAGGTGAGGAGATCATAAGCACAAAGCCTTTGACCATGACAGGTCCCGGTGAACTTCCCTATCGGTTTGATTCTGGAACATCTTTGGCAGCTCCACATGTCACTGGACTTGCGGCACTTCTCAAATCCATAAAACCCTGGTTAACAGCACACGAGATCATGTTCATCATTCAATACACGGCAGACGACATTAATCAGGACGAATTTCCAGGACAGGATGACTTTATCGGTTACGGCCGCATCAACTTGGAAAAAGCGCTGGTCCCAACCATCGTCACTGTTTCAAAATAGAACGGCATCCTTCATGCTAAAACCCATCATTCATCGATGAACTCGGGGAAAACTACGGTCACCGCTAAAACAAAATTCTTTCTTTTCTTGGACTGGCGCATATAATCTAAAGACAATGTTAAAGTCTCTCTGCATAAAAAACCTGGCAACGATCGATGACCTGGAGATCATGTTCAACAATGGATTCTCGATATTGACAGGGGAAACCGGAGCTGGGAAATCCATCATCATCGACGGTGTCAGAGTGATCTTGGGAGAAAAAGGGTCCTCCGATATGGTCCGGACAGGAAAAGATAAAATCACAGTTGAGGGGATTTTTGAAATCGAGAGGACTGAAAGAAAAGGGCAGGCCGATCTCACCTCTTCCAGCAAAGAATACCTTGTCCAAAGAATCATCCCTAAATCTGGAAACGCCAAGGGATATATCAATGGAACTCTTGTCCCCTTGAAGAAACTCAAGCAGCAAAACATGCCTCTGGCCGATATCTTCGGTCAGAACGACCATGTTTTTCTCCGCAAGATAGATCGCCAGCTCGATTATCTCGATCATTTCGCCCAAGCGCTTCCTTTGAGGGAAAAAACCGCTGGCACAGCTCAAGAGCTCAGGAAAGCTCTCCATATGAAAATCGAGCTCGAAGAAAAAACGAAAGAAAGGGCTCAGCGACTTGACTTTCTGGAATACCAGATAAAAGAGATCAAAAAAGCGCAGCTTCGACCAGATGAAGAAAAGAAGATCCACCAGGAACGGCATATCCTGAAAAATGCAGAGAAAATTAACAGCCTTATCCATGAAGCCCTTGAGATCTCCCACGACCGGGAGGATTCCATCTCATCCCTGGCGATCCGCCTTCAAACCATCGTCACCCATCTTTCAGAGTTCGAAAATTCTTTTCAGGAAACGGGAAAGGAGATAGATCAGTTTACTATCACCATAAAGGAATTCTCTGATACCCTCCTCAAGTTCAAGGAAAATCAGACTGCTTCTCCTGACAAGCTGGAGAATATTGAAGGTCGATTGAGCCAGATTGAAAATTTGAAGAGAAAATACGGCCCCACAGTGGAAGACATATTCTCCTATCTCGAAACGATCACCAAAGAACACAAGGATCTTCTGGAGAGCGAAGAGACCCAGGATGAATTGGACGCCGTCATTGAAAAGTTGTTTAAGGAATATAAAATACAGACAAAAGAGCTGGCACAAAAGAGGATTCAAAGCGCCCGGCTGCTTGAAAATTCTCTCGCGCAGGAGACTTCGCTCCTCGGGATGAAAAAAGCAAAATTCCACATTGCCCTCTCCTCTTCAGATCCGGTTTTAGAACCTGATAAAATCAAGGACAAAGGCACAGAAGATGTTGAATTTCTCATCAGTACGAATCCGGGAGAAGAACTGAAACCCCTCCGAAAGATCGCATCCGGCGGGGAACTCTCCCGAATCATGCTTGCTTTAAAATCCATAGGAAAAGAGAAGGGATGGAATAAAACCCTCATTTTTGATGAAATCGATTCTGGTATTGGAGGCAAAGTCGCAGAATTCGTGGCTCACAAACTCCAAAGGTTAAGCGAGAACAATCAAGTCATTTGTATCACACATCTCCCGCAAATTGCATCTTATGCAGCTGACCACTTCAAGATCGATAAAGAAGTTGAAAAAGGCAGAACATACACCACCATCCGAAAACTTTCTTTTGAAGAAAGGGTCGAAGAAATCGCCCGCCTTATGGCGGGAACACATATCACGGAGACTTCATTGAAAAATGCAAAGGAGATGCTGAACCATAATCTAAAAAAGGGATCATGAATCATGCCGGATAAATCAAGATCAAAGATCAAAAATGCTGTGGAAACTTTTTTAAAAGGTTTCAGCTGTTCGCAGGCTGTCCTGTCGGCTTTCTGCAGCTCCTATGGATTAGATACGAATATAGCCCTGAAAATCTCTCAGCCCTTCGGTGGAGGCATAGCCCATTTAGGACAAATGTGCGGGGCAGCATCAGGAGCCCTCATGGCCATAGGACTCGAACACGGCCGCACCCGGATAGAGGACGATGCTTCCAAGCAAAAGACATGATACGGTCAGGACATTCATGGAAAGGTTCAAATCTCAGCATGGATCACTCGTATGTCGGGAGCTTCTCGGACATAACATCAATGATCCAAATGATTTCAAAACAATATGCGAGAAAGATCTCTTTTCTCAGCTCTGCCCTAAATACGTTGAAACCGCGGTGTCGATCGTGGAAGATATCCTCACGGATTCATCCAAGAAGGTTTGATTTTTTAGGTTCTGCCGTTCCTACCGGTTGCTCTACTCAAAACAACGGATCAGGGAGCATTGACTATTGGCACTGAACTCTCTAAACTGTTTTGCTGGCGATCCAGAGAGAAAAATGGACATAACATCTGAAAAAAAACTGATTGATTTCAGTTATCACATCCATACGTTCGGATGTCAGATGAATGAGAATGATTCGGAAAACATCGCCGGCCTTCTCCATCACATGGGAGGCTCCCCTACTGAAAAACCAGAAGGTGCCAATCTCATCCTCATCAATACATGCGCGGTAAGAAAGAAATCCGAGGATAAACTATACTCTCTACTAGGACGTCTGCTTTCTATAAAAAAGCGGAAAGATGTCGCCATCGGAGTTGTCGGATGTGTTGCACAGCTATATCAAACGGCTCTTCTTGATAAATATCCAGAGCTTGACATGATCATCGGACCTCATAATTACCACCACCTTCCACAGATTCTGTTGAATCGGCTTAAAGACAAAACCATCGCCACAAAATGGGACCAGAAATGGAATGAGCTTCCCTTTTCCTCCTTAATGCGCAAGAGCCAAAACAGCGCATATGTGACGATCATGGAAGGGTGCAACAACTTCTGTTCATATTGCATTGTCCCCTTCACAAGAGGAAGAGAAAAATTCAGGCCAGAGAAAAACATTCTTGAGGAAATCCAGGATCTGGCCCGAAACAACTATAAGGAAGTTCAGCTTCTTGGACAAAACGTCAACTCCTACCATGATCCAGAATCAGGAAATGCTTTTTCTGAACTTTTGAAAAAAGCGGTCAGGATCAATGGAATCGAATGGATCCGCTTCCTCACCTCTCATCCAAAAAACTTCACACAAGAGATCGCACAAACCATGAAACAGCATGATAAGATCTGTCAGCAGCTTCACCTCCCTTTGCAGTCAGGTTCTTCCGCTGTTCTCAAAAGGATGAAAAGAGAATATTCCCGCGAAGATTACCTCGATATCATCGCACTACTCCGGAAGCTCATGCCAAACATCTGCCTCAGTACGGATATCATTGTCGGTTTTCCTAATGAATCCGATCAAGAGTTTTTGGAGACTCTTGATATCCTTGAAGCGATTAAATTCACAAATATCTTTTCATTTAAATATTCTCCCCGGCCCTTCACAGCCGCTTCGAAGCTGAAAGACTCCATCCCTTTTGAAATCAAACGGGACCGGCTTCTGGCCGTCCAGAAAAAACAAAAGGAAATTCAGCTTGCTACGAATCAGGAACTTGTTGGAAAAACGATCAGAACCCTGTGCACGGGAATGAGCAAAAAAGACCCTTCTGTTTATTCAGGGCGAACGGAAGGATTCCAAGTTATTAACTTCACATCAAGGAAAAACGTGACCGGTCAATTCGTGGACGTCAGGATCACAGGATACGGCCCCTATAGCCTTCGGGGGACTACTCCGCCTAACCAGACTTCGAATTGAAGAGACAGCAACGCTTATCACATTGCAGATCAAGAGGATCTTCAGACTAAGAAACCGCAGGGACCATAAGAATATCTCATCAGGGGAGCTGGTAAAAAAATAACGGCTTGACAATCCTGAGATATTCTTCATGAAAAAGACCCGAAAGACATCTTTTTTTTCTGATTCTCCCCTGTGAAGAATCAACGCTGGCAATAACAGCATTCATGGTTTTCCGGAAACGATTCATCTCCAGGATCTCTACGATCCAATGATATCCAGATCTCCCGTTTTTCCAGGTCATTCGCGTAGTGATAACAGGATATTGTTCTGGCCGAGTGAAATGTTTCAATATAAACATGGCTATATCAGGATCTTCGAATGTCATACGAAGAGCATCTTTTGATTCCAGACTGTTCACTCTTTCTCCCCTCATGTTACTCCTGAATCATGAGACGAAAAAAGAAACAAAAGACTCTCATTTCTCAGAGATGATTCAAAATTGCAATTTTAAATCCATTGTGCTATAAAATTCGGAAATCATTTTGAGGTGGCTCAATGACATTACTTGACTTCATACCTTATTCTTTTATTGTCGGAATCATTGGTCTCGTTTTTGCTCTATCCCTTTATTTCCTTGTAAAAAGATATCCCGCCGGAGACAAGGTCATGCAAGAGATAGCGGAAGCGGTTCATTCCGGTGCTATGATCTTCCTTAAGAGAGAATATCTTTTTATCACCGTCTTTGTGGTGATCATATTTCTTGTTTTATGGAAATTCTTCTCCATCTTTTCCAGTCTAGCTTTCCTCACCGGAGCTTTTTGCTCGATGCTGGCTGGATTTATCGGACTTAAAGGATCGACACGTTCAGCGGTGAGAGCAACACAGGCAGCCAAAGAGGGAGGAGCCTCCAAAGCCCTCTCTGTCGCCTTCCAAGGAGGAGCGGTCATGGGAATCTCGGTTGCATCTCTTGGAGTGGCTGGGATCGGGATATTTTATTTTTTCACTCAAGATCCAATTATCATCAACGGTTTTGCCATGGGAGCCAGCTCGGTTGCCCTTTTCGCTCGGGTTGGCGGTGGTATCTACACCAAGAGCGCGGATGTCGGGACGGACTTGGTGGGAAAAGTGGAAGCAGGAATACCCGAAGATGACCCCCGAAATCCAGGAGTCATTGCAGACAATGTAGGAGACAATGTAGGAGACACAGCCGGAATGGGAGCAGATCTCTTCGAATCCTATGTCGGATCCGTTATTGCTTCAATCGCTATCGGCGCCACCTTGACTCCAGCCTTGAATTACATGTCTCTCCCCCTGATGTTGATTGTCATCGGGCTCGTGAGCTCGATTCTCGGAGTATTCTCCATTCATGTCCTAAAAAATTTCAATCCGCAGTCTGCTCTTAGAAATTCTACATATTTCAGTGGATTGATATTCCTTGTTGGAGCATTTTTTGCTATCAAAGCCGTTGTTGGTGACTTGAATGTTTTCTGGACCGTCCTGTGTGGAGTTATTGCCGGTGTTTTGATAGGATTGGAAAGCGAATATTTTACTTCCGGCCCCCCAATAAAATCTCTGGCACGAACGGCAGAAACAGGAAGTGCCCCGGTTATCATCACCGGACTTGCCATCGGATTTCAAAGCACGATTCTTCCACTGCTGACCATCGCTGCGGCCATCTTCATCTCCTTCAAGCTTTCCGGTCTATATGGAATCGCCATATCCGCTGTCGGAATGCTGGCCACGATCGGCATCGTGATGACCACGGATTCCTACGGTCCCATTGCTGACAATGCAGGCGGAATATCCGAGATGTCCAAGGCAGGGCCGGAGATCAGAAAAATCACCGATAAGCTCGACGCATCGGGCAACACCACAGCCGCTATCGGAAAGGGATTCGCTATCGGTTCGGCCGCTCTAACTGCACTTGCCCTGTTTTCAGCCTACCAGAAGACAATTAATATTCAGACAATCAGTTTAACGAATGTCGAGACCGTGATCGGCCTCATGATCGGCTCTCTCATGCCATTCGCCATTGCTTCCTTAACACTCAAGGCTGTCGGCCGGGCTTCCGATAAGATGGTGACCGAGATCCGTAGACAGTTCAAAGAGATTAAGGGATTGATGGAGGGCAAAACTAAACCCGATTCTGACAGATGCATAGATATAGTAACTCGAAGCGCTCTATTGGAAATGATCATTCCTGGAGTTCTGGCAATAATCGCCCCATTGCTGATCGGATTTTTAATAGGGCCAGAAGCATTGGGTGGATTCCTTGCCGGAGCGACTGCCACCGGAGTCCTCCTGGCGATTTTCATGGCAAACTCGGGGGCTGCGTGGGATAACGCAAAAAAATGGATCGAAGAGGGCAACCTCGGCGGTAAAGGAACGGACGTTCACGCAGCTGCCGTTATCGGAGACACGGTCGGCGATCCGCTGAAGGACACATCCGGCCCCTCAATGAACATCCTGATCAAACTCATGGCTGTAGTCAGCTTGGTCTTTGCTCCTCTCATAATGACGCTCTGAAGCCTTAGAATCGACAACTCAATATTTTTCTCTCATCAGTCTACCGTATCCTGCCTTTTCAGGCGCACTCGTACTTTCTCACTAACTGACACCGAACCCATCATTTTCCGTTAACCTCATAATCCTTTTTAGACAGAAAAACATCTTAGACCGGATATGAAGGGAGCATGTTATAAGGGAGCAGCCTTGGGTTGGGTGAATATCATCTGAGGATAAGCAGGATAACATTTAAGTTCGGGTGGTTTTGGGATACATGGGGAATCCTTATTTGGGAGGGTGTTGGGTTGTAAATAGAAACTGTTTCCGATATAATTTTCGCCTGTCCTTCCCTCTTGAAAGGGCCAAAGGCAACCAACGATATGAAAATAAACGTGTGGAATACCATACGGCAGATCAGCCAAGAACGTGGAGTGGAGACATCTGTGATCGTTAATGCGATCAAAGAATCTTTGATCGTCGCCTCCGCACAGTATTTCAATCACGAAGAGAAAATAGAAATTTTATTTCAGCCCGAGAAGGGCGATCTGAGAGTGTATACAGTTAAACAGGTTAAAAAGAATCCCAAAGACAAATCATCAGAGATATCTCTTGCAGAAGCAAGGATGATCGATGCCAGCGCTGAACTGGATCATTTCATCGAGATCGACCTACCGTCAGAGACTCTTGGCCGCATCGCTGTGCAAACGGCCAAACAAGTTATTTTCCAGAAAGTTAGAGATGCAGAGCAGGAAAAGATATACAACCAATTCGCTCCCCGCCTCGGAGAGATCATCTCGGGCGTGGTCAAACGCGCTGAACCGAATAATAACATCTTTCTGGAAGTGAACAAGGCTGAGATCCTTCTTCCTTTGCGAGAAAAGCTTCATAACGAAGAATTCAATCGTGGAGATCGGGTAAAAGCCATCATCACTCAAGTTCTGAAAGAGGAAAAAGGACACCAGGTATTTGTTTCCCGAACAGCTCCTTCCTTTCTTATAAAATTACTCGAACTGGAAACTCCTGAAATCGCCAACGGGAATATCGATATCAAAGATATTGTTCGACAACCGGGGGAACGAGCCAAGGTCGCGGTCGCAACAAACGAAGATGATATCGATCCGGTCGGAGCCTGTATTGGAGTAAAAGGCAACCGTATCTTGGCCATCAGCAAAGAGCTTGGTGGAGAAAAGATCGATATTATCGAGTGGAATAAGGACCCTCTTCTTTATGCAAAAGCAGCTCTCAGTCCAGCAAAACCTGATAAGATAACCGTTGCCAGCAGACAAGAAAAAATCCTTTTGGCATTTGTTCCAAAAGATCAACTTTCTCTTGCCATTGGAAAAAAAGGATCCAATGTCAGGTTAGCATCACGGCTCGTTGGATGGAAGATTGAAATAAACTCTGAAAACGATTAAAAGTATATTGTATGGAGAAGCTATCATAAAATGAACAAGACAGATCAAGACCCTAAATCCAAAAAAGAGGAAAAGGGCACACAGAAAGAGATAACGCTCAAAGAAGGTGAAACTTTCATAGATTTATCCGAAAAACTTAAGATCAAAACGAAAGATCTCATAAAAACCCTCACTGCAGAAGGATATTCCGTCAGTGCTACGGATATCATTAGTCAATCTCTTGCTGACTCCCTTTCGGAAAAGATTGGTTGTAAGATCAAATTGGTCTCCATCGAAGAGAAAACAAGAGATCTTGCATACAAACATAAAGACGAATTGATCATCAGGCCTCCTGTCGTAGCCATTATGGGTCATGTCGACCATGGAAAGACCACATTGCTTGATGCCATCAGAGAATCCAACCTTGTAGGAAAAGAATCTGGCGGCATCACCCAGCACATCGGTGCTTACCGAGCTGTTCACAAAGACCAGGTGATCACTTTTATCGACACTCCCGGCCATGAGGCTTTCACTCAACTCAGAGCACGGGGAGCAAATGTGACAGACATTGTCGTGCTTGTTATTGCCGCCGATGACGGGGTCATGCCTCAAACACTTGAAGCGATAAACCATGCAAAAGCTGCGAATGTCCCGATTCTTATCGCCATCAACAAAACAGATAAAAAGGATGTGGATATTGACAAAACCAAGCAACAGTTGTCCAAGGAAAGCCTCCTTGTAGAGGATTGGGGAGGGGATGTTGTCAGTGTAGAGATTTCCGCCAAGAAAAAAACCAATCTGAATGAACTTCTGGAAATGATTCTTCTTCTCAGCGAGATGCTCGAAATTAAAGCCAATCCAAACGTGGAAGCGCAAGGTATAGTGCTGGAAGCTAGGCTTGATTCGAAGAAAGGCCCGGTGGCCACTGTGATCATTCAACATGGGATTCTCACGCAAGGAGCGGCATTTATCACAGGAAAGACCTATGGCAAAGTGAGAGCGCTCTTTGATGAAAATGGAAAAGGACTTAAAAAAGCGGAGCCTTCTATGCCGGTCGAGATATTGGGCTTTTCTGATGTCCCATTCTCTGGTGAAATTTTTCAGATTGTCCCGGATATCGATACGGCTAAACAAATCCACCTTCTCAGGACAGTCCAGGAGAAGCATGAACAAGATGAGAAAAAACAAGGGCATCTCACACTCGACCAGCTTTTCCAACAGATCGAAAAAGGGGATGTCAAAGAGCTTCCCCTGATCATCAAAGCCGATGTCCATGGTTCGTCTGAAGTTCTTAAAGAGCTTCTTCCCGGATTGAGTTCGGATCAAGTAAAGATCAAGATCACTCATGCTGCCACTGGGAATATCACTGAATCAGATATCACCCTTGCTTCGGCGTCCAATGCCATTCTCATCGGCTTCAATGTCAAACCCACTCAAGCCATTTTGGATCTCGCCAAAGAAGAGGGAACAGAGGTCAGAACTTACAATGTGATCTACAAGCTCACCGATGACATAAAAAAAGCGATCCAGGGTCTCTTGGAACCCGTCTTTGTTGAGAAGTATTTAGGCCGGGCAGAAGTAAGACGTATATTCCAGATCCCAAGAGCAGGCCTCATAGCAGGATGCTTTGTCACGGATGGCCAGATCACCCGGAATGCTGAAATCCGGATAATAAGAAATAAGGAAACAATTCATAAAGGCCGAATTTCCTCTCTAAAACACCTTAAAGAAAACGTAACGGAAATAAGAAAAGACTATGAGTGCGGCATCGGAGTTGAAAAATTCAAAGACATCCAAGAAGGAGATATTATAGAAGCCTTTATCATTGAAAAGGAAACCCAAGGTTAACTGAATCAACATCCATGGTCATCGGCATTCTTTATCTGGAAATTTACTTCCCCGCATCCCATTCCTTGAAAGAAAAACGTAAAAACTTAAACAGGTTGAGAGACCGGCTGAAGAAGAAATTTAATGTGGCCTATGCCGAACTGGATTTTCAGAACAAATGGCAAAGAACTAAACTGGGAGTTGTTACCTTAAATGCAAAAAAACATATCGTGGACAAATGCATTTTTTCCATTATCAAAGATGTAGAGGAAAACACGTATGGGGAACTGATTCATACACACATCGACTACTTTTAAATATTTTTTTCCAGAATAGATTTGGAAACAAAGAATGCAAGAGAGTCTCAGGCAAAAAAAAGTATCCAGCCTCCTCAAAGAAGAATTGAGCCGGCATATCCAGCGGATCTTGAGTGATCCCACTTCTCTCATCACCATCACCAGAATTAATATGACAAAGGATCTGAAAACCGCCCATGTCTTTCTCAGCTTTTTTGGAAATAAAAAAACGGATGATTATCTTGATGTTCTGAACAGGAATACAGGAGTCTTGAGAAAATCTGTTGCCACAAAAATTAAATTAAAGTATAATCCGTTGCTAATTTTTTCTCTGGATCCTGCATTCGATCCAGATGACAGGGTTTCCAAGATCTTGAAAAATCTTGAGAAAAATGAAAGAGGACAGTATAAAAAAGATCGCTGATAAGATAGATAAAAGCCAGCGAATCGTTATCACCTCCCATCTCAGACCGGACGGGGACTCTATCTGCACCGGTCTTGCGCTTTACTATATGGGACGACATCTCGGAAAAGAGATGGCGATCATAAACAAAGATAAGACTCCTTTCCCTTTTAATCATTTACCAGACATCGATAAGATCCAGATCGGACAGATCCCTCCTGATTTGTTTGACCTTGTGATCTTACTGGAATGCGCCAATGTTGAACGCTCAGGTCAAGAGGAGATCCAAGACTATTTCAAGATCAATATCGACCACCACCACTCCAATGATTACTATGGGGATATCAATTGGGTTGATCCCGAAGCTTCAGCTGTGGCCAGCATGGCTTATTCCTTGGCGAAAGATATAAATGTCACATTGGATCCACAGATCGCTAACCATCTCTATTGCGGTATCGTTTCAGATACGGGTTCTTTTCAGTTTTCAAATACACGCGCCCAATCCTTTAAAGTCTGCTACCACCTGATAAAGGAAGGCGCGGATCCCGTTGTCGCCTCCGAACGACTTTTCAATAACAATCCCCCGGAAAAAGTAAAGCTACAGGGTCTTGTTCTCTCCACTCTGCAGATGAATCCTAAAGGAAATATCGCTGTTGTTACTATGTTCAAAAAATTCTTGGATTCCCTTCGGCTGAAAGAGATAGATACAGAAGACATAACCACGCAGGTCAGATCCATCAAAGGGATCCAGATGGTCCTCTTCTTCAAAGAAATCAAAAAGGATACATACAGAGTCAGCTTGAGATCAAAAGGGACAGCCAACTCTGCAAAAGTTGCTGAGAGTTTTGGTGGAGGAGGACATCTCCATGCTGCTGGTTTCACGGCAACAGGGAATTATGCCGACCTTGTTAGACAAATCCCCGATGAGGTAGATAAGATTCTCAGCCAATCCTCAATTCAGCCAGATAACGATCTTAAATCTTCATAAGCGGAACCGGTAATGGACGGACTTATTCTTGTCCGAAAACCAAAGGGATGTACATCCCATGATGTCGTAGACCAAATTCGTGCTCTTTTCTGTATAAAAAAAGTAGGTCATTTCGGGACTCTTGATCCGATGGCCACCGGCCTTATGCTTATCGGATTAGGACAAGCAACACGCCTGTTTCCATTTCTCTCTAAAGCGGATAAGGAATATTCAGGACGCATCCGTCTGGGTTTTTCGACAGAAACCTATGATGCGGAAGGAAAGCCCATATCATCCGAATCCAATGATTATCCCGAGGAATCCTTCGTTTCGGAAAGCCTGACACAGTTTGAAGGGAAAATCCTACAAATTGCCCCTCCATATTCAGCAAAAAAACACAAGGGAAGGCCTCTTTACACCCTGGCCCGCGAGACAAAGGACATTCCTCAGAAAAAGACGAATGTTGTCATCCATTATTTTCGATTGGTGGAATACACTCCCCCCTTTATTGGTTTCAAGGTCAAATGCTCCTCAGGGACATACATCCGGTCTCTTGCTCATGAACTAGGCCAAGTCTTCGGTTGCGGTGCCCATTTATGCTCTCTTGACCGCACGTCGATCGGAAAATTCTCAGTATCAGAGAGTCGATCTCTCGAAGAACTCAAACACCTGTTGGCGGAAGGGAAAACCGTACAATTCCTTATCCCGATGGCGGAACTCATACCTGAATTTCCTAAGATCATTTTAAACGAGAAGGAGAGTAGCCAGGCAAGAAACGGGAATGATATCCTTGTTGACAGCATTCAGCAGATGAACCAATCAGATGACACGGTGCCTTATCCGGAAATTTTCAGGCTTTTTGATCCTGAAGATAATCTACTGGCCTATGCAAAAATAAATCCGAACGGCCGATCCATCCATCCATTCCTGGTATTGGATGACGTAAAAAGAGACTTTTGATATAAGACCATGATCAAGAAAAGAGAAGCCTTTGTTTCCCGCTGGGGGATCATTTTTGCCGGACTAGGAATGGCTGTCGGAACTGGAAACATTTGGCGTTTCCCCAGGATGGTGTCCCAACATGGAGGAGGCGCTTTTATCATCGCCTGGTTGATTTTTCTTTTCTTGTGGTCCATCCCATTACTGACCATTGAGATATCTATCGGGAAAAAAACACGGTTGGGAGTTATAGGATCTTTCGGTACTCTGTTGGACAAGAAATTCAGCTGGATGGGAACATTTGTCGCCTTTGTCACCACGGCTATCATGTTCTATTATTCTGTTGTAACCGGGTGGTGCCTCAAGTATTTCTTTGCAACAACCTTTCAAGGCCTCATTCGAAAAGATTCTGTCTCATTCTGGCAGACATTCACCTCCTCATGGGAACCTTTGATTTATCATATGGCTGCTATTGGGATCGGCGCTGTGATCATCTATGCCGGAGTCGTCAAAGGAATAGAACGTGTGAATAGAATTCTCATCCCTTCTCTTTTTATTTTGTTGATCATAGCCTGCGTGAGGTCTTTAACCCTGCCATCTGCAGGTGAAGGCTTGAACTTCCTTTTCTCGCCCAATCTCTCCAGGCTGACTGATTATAAAGTATGGCTGAATGCCCTTAGCCAATCAGCCTGGTCAACCGGAGCCGGATGGGGTTTGATCCTGACATATGCTGTCTACACGCGTAAAAGAGAAAGTCCATTTCTTACCTCAACTACATTGGGATTTGGAAATTCCTTAGCCTCTCTTCTAGCAGCAATCGCCATAATCCCCACTGTCTTTTCCTACTTTGCCGCTCAAGGCGCCACAGATACAAACATCCTCGAGGTCATGGCCTCTGATAACCAGGGTCTCACATTCATCTGGATACCAAAATTATTTCATGAGATCCCAGGGGGTTCTTTTTTTCTCTCTCTCTTTTTTCTGGCATTGTCTTTTGCGGCATTTTCATCTTTGATATCCATGCTTGAATTAGATACAAGAATTCTCATGGATGCAGGATTGACCCGCAAAAAAGCAATTGCACTGATCGCAGGTTGCGGATTTATCATGGGAATCCCATCGGCATTGAGCATGGGTTTTTTCAATAACCAGGATTGGGTCTGGTCTCTCGGGCTCCTGCTGAGCGGCCTTTTTTTCACCATAATTACCCTGAAAGTCGGTCCCAGAGCATTCAGAAAAACGATCATTTCGACAGATAAATCCCGGATCAAGATAGGCAGATGGTTTGATATTCTGGTTGTCGTCTTTCTTCCGCTTCAATTTGTAGCCATGATGGGCTGGTTGTTTTGGCAGAGCTACTCGGACAATAAAGGAAACTGGTTCAACATCCTTTCCGCATCCTCGGTAGGGACTGTGGTCTTCCAATGGGTACTCGCCATAGGAGTATTCGTCCTGTTCAACAGGTTCATAAACAAAAAGATCTTCAGGAAAAACAATGACAGTTGATGCTGTTCTCTTCATGATTTTCATATTCGCTGTGTGTCTCGGCGGCTTTTTAGGCTCTCTCTATATATCAGCCAAAAAAAAATAGACGTTCTCCAGCCCATGGAGCCTGTTTTCTCACCTGGCCGATAATTATAAGCAAGAACTTAAAATCTAAATTATTCAAGAGTTAAAAGGATATATTGGGCCGGTTGCTGCAGCGGCGACCATACGGCTTTTGAGGGCGTACTGAAGTAAGTCGTACAGGCTGCAAGGGAGCCGATGCAGTGAGATTGGCTCGGCCGAAGGTTAAAAGATGTCGATTTTAAATATTATGAAAATTATCTTTGAAAGCCCAAGTCTGATTATTAATAAAACTGAGTAAGAAAAGCATAGATTATTCAGGTCATTGAATAGTGTCGACAGATTTTATGAATAATCCAGCAAAAATTCATATTTTTGGATAATATCCCGTCCTTCTCTTGAATTTTCAAGCGGTGTGGTGTATTGTAGATGAATTATGAGACTGAATATCAATCAAATCGAACATTTGGCCTACTCGATTGTTCGAAATCTGATCAAAGATGAAAAGATCATCGTTGATAACAAAAAAGTTCTCATAGATGTGATCTCTGCACTTTTAACAGAAGAATTCACAAAAGAAGATAAACTTGATCAAGAAGTCAGAGAGATCTTGAACAAACATATGGAAAAAATCCGAAATGAAAACATCGAATACCAAACCATGTTTCGGATGATCAAGACAAAACTCGCCAAAGAAAGGGACATAGTTTTGTGACCATGCGATTATCACACGAAAAAATCAATCATCTTGCCCGTATAATTCTTGATTTTATCTTCGAGGACGATCAAGTAGAATTTTTAGATGAACCGAACGAGATCAGACTTAACGTTAAAAAGAGCATCGAAGAAGAATTGAATCTGTATGAATTGATTGACCAGCGCGCTATAAAGAAAATCGAATCGCAGAAAAAAGCGATCAAAGAAGGAAGCAGGGAGTGGGAAATCCTGTACAGAAAGTATTACAATGACGAGATCGCGAAACTCAGCAAAATATATGACTGACGACTCGCATATCGAATCTTCTAATTCCATCGAACTTGTTGGAAAAGTCCGGTATTCTGAAACAGACCAGATGGGAGTCGCCCATAACAAGAATTATTTCGAGTGGTTCGAACTCGGACGGACTGAGTTCTGTCGGCAAAAAGGCCTTCCCTATAAAGACATCGAATCCCAAGGTTATTTTCTTGTAGTGGCAGAAGCCACTTGCCGATACAAGAAACCTCTCAGGTATGATGATAATTTCATCATCCACGTATCTTTAAAACTAGCAACATCAAAGAAAATCATCTTTGATTACAGCCTATTATCAGAAAACCGAGAGGATGTCCTCGCTCATGGACAAACAGTGCATATCGCAACCAATGCCCGATCGGAAGTGACTCCCCTCCCCCCCAGGATTCTGAACAAGATCAAATCTTGAGTCTGCCTTTTGTATCCAAATAAATTTTTAAGGCATCCTTCCAATGAGAAAATCCCCTTAAACCGATCTCTTTCGCTCTTTTATTGTCAAGAACAGAATACTCAGGACGCCGTGCCTCAGCTCCATAGATTTCGGAATCCACAGAAACAAGCTCGGGCGATAAGGAAGAGAGCCGAAATATCTCACTGGCAAAATCGAACCAAGTGCACTGCCCTTCATTCGTAAGATGATAAAGCCCGTGATCGCTTGTCTTAATGAGATCTTTCACATTCATAGCCAACTCAAGGGTGGAAGTGGGGGTGATCCATTGGTCATTGACAACTTGCACCGGATCTTTCTTTTCCCCCAGGGAAAGCATACGGTCGACAAAATTCATTCCTTTTCCCCAGCTTCCCGCCTTGCCGAATAATCCGCATGTCCGAATAATGAAATATCGGCTTCCCGAACTTTCTACAAACACCTCTCCGGCCAGTTTAGACACGCCATATATCGATAAAGGTCGAGGATGATCGTTTTCCGTGTAAGGGGAGTTTTTCTTGCCGTCAAACACATAATCCGAGCTAAAATGAACAAACACATATCCCATCTCATCACAGACACGTGCCAGGTTTCGCACAGAAAAAGAATTGAGCTCGAGACATTCATGAGGATTCAACTCAGCCTCATCCACTTTGTTATAGGCAGCTGTATTGATAAGAATATCAATGGGCAATTTCCTAAGAGCTAATCGCGTCTCCTCGATTTTTCTGACATCCAATTTTGGAAAAAAAAGAGGATAAACTGTATGATCGCCAAGACATTCAACAAGGTCTGAACCAAGTTGTCCGTCCGCGCCGATTATCGCGATTCTCATTTCTTTCAATTGGCTCTTCTGTTTATCCTGTCCTCATACAGGCAAAAAAAAGGCCAGGGATTTCTCCCTGGCCTTTTCTTGACAATCTATCGCGTCTTTAATCAGAAGAGAATTCTAAAACCGAGCCCTAACTTTAGCAGATCTTCTGCAGGACGATCGGTTCCGAAAGGATAACGGCCTTCGAAGAAAAGAGAACCGGTCGCATTGTAGCTACTGAAGAGATCAAATCCAATGTTTCCCACCAGATCAAAACCATTCTCTCTTGCATCGGTGTCCTTGGTCGTGTAACCGACGCCGGCACCGAAGAATGCAGGACCTGTATGCAGGTTTAAAAGGGCATTGGCGGTGAAATAGGTCTTAAAGACATGTGTGTTGTTAAGAGGAACAGCCGGTCCTGCCGAAATAACCAGGCTAAAAGATTCAACGAACCTGTAAAGAAAACCAGCCCGGGCAAAAGCATAACCGGTGAATGTTCCTTTTGACACTGCCGGACCAGCTTCCAGCATGAAGAAGAACGATTTTTGGCTGACATCCAGGGTGATTGTCTCACATGGCTCTGACATGGCTCCAAAGTCATCGGTCACAACCGCCGTAATAACATATCTTCCTGCCTCTTCAAAAACTTTTTCCCATACAAAAGGCATTTCTGTATCTGTAAAGGTGTCTATGACATTTCCCCCGGTGTCTGTTATCTCAAAATCGACTCTTACCACTTCACCATCAGGATCTTCAGATTGGGACGCATCGATGATGATGGGCTTTCCGACATAATCTTTGCATGGGAGGCAGGATGTCCAGGCTCTGCAGAACGGAGGCAGATTTATGTATGCCTTGGTTTCGCAGCTAGCGATCCTATCATTGTGCCCAAAAACGGTGGATCTAAAAATATACTCGCCACCCTGTGCAAATTTCATCTGGATCTTCGGATTATCGGGGCTCAGAGACTTTTTAGCAACTTCATTTCCCTGAGTATCAAAGACGACAACCTGAATAGACTTGACATGCTGAGAACCGCTCATATCAACCGTGATCGGATCATTGATATTTGCTCTGGCAGGTGAAACAACGATATCACACATCGGGGCGGGGATGGCTTCCACAACACTCAGAAGAGCAATGTTTCCACAGGGCTTGGGCATGATGATCTCATAGTTTTTGTAATCCTTGTTCACTATAAACGAATAGACAGGAAGCGGTTTTATCCCAGCCCACTCAAGATCCTCTACGAGTTTCACTTTCCCATTGGAACGAAAGAGCATCCATTTTATCTTTTCACCGATCGGAAGCTCTTTATCCACAAAATTCGATCCTTTCAGTTGATCCATAAAAGGAAGAAAGAGATCGCCATATCCTGATAGATCGAATCCATATTTGATATCACCCGCATACTTTTCAAGTAAAACCTTCATCACCTCTGCTGAGGGGACTTCTCCCTTGATCCTGACAAGAGTATAGCGTCCAACATCCTTGAGTTTTTTGGTTTCTGCAAAAGAACTCAAGGTAAATAGGATCAGAATGCCGATGATTAAGAAAACAAACTTTTTGTTTTTCATTCTCTTCTCCTTTAGGTTGTCAAACTCTTTTATGATAATTCTTATAAAGTATTATTAATAAGAAATATAGTCCTTTGTCAAGAAAAAAAAAGATTTTTCAAGATCCCTTTGCGAAATGGATAAAATAAACTGCTATCTGACTGATAAGACCAGAATCCTTCGGTTGAGAAACGAGAGCTTTTTTAAAGTGTTGCAGTTCACAGTTTTCCTCAGAGATTTGCGCTTTCAAATAGTCCATTCCTGCCTGGATATTCATTTCAGGATGAGATTGAATTCCCCATACCGGTTTCTCAATAAACTGAAAAGCCTGCACGCGGCATTTATCTGTCGAAGCAAAGACATGAAATCCCTCGCCCAGATTCACGACCTCATCAAAATGGGACATAAATACAAAACACTCATCAATCTCCCCGAAAAGCGGATTAAAATCCGTAACCTGCATTCCTGTCCATCCCACCTCAGGAGATGGACATGCCCGGAGACAACGGGAACCGAGGATGGCCATCGCAAGCAACTGATGCCCATAGCAGCTTCCCAAGACAGAAAGGCCTTTGTCTATTGCATCTTTTACCAGATCAATCTCCTGATACACCCATTTTTCTCTCTCAAGGATGGATGCTTCAGATCCGGTTAAAATTAGGTGAGTATACCCCTCATCTAAAGATGGAAAACAGGATTCCTTTGCCCGGAATGCCTGCCAAGGGATATCTAAATACTTTTTCCAGTGATTGACAGGATCGTAAATGCGATGATCGATGGAGTTGTCGACGATGGCTATCTTCTCTTTCATAAGAGTTGATCTCCACAAAATGAAGCTCATCCATTATAAATATCTATGTCTTAAATTCAAACAGAAAATCATAGAATTCATGTACACATTTACGTTCTGTCTGTAATACTTTAGGATTATATATTATTTTTGGTTTGATATCTCCTTCAAGAACCAAAAAAATGTCGATTTCATTTTCTTTTGTCTTTCATCGACCACTTCTGGTATAATGCTGCTCAACAAACAAGGAGTAAGAACGTGCATCATGTAAAGAGAGAGAATGAACTCTACATTGTTACCCCCAGTGAACCCGGAATTCTCGGACGGGTTTTGGGAACTCTTGCCAACGCAGGCGTCAATCTAAAAGCATTATGTGCGTACTCAGAAAAAGAGAAAGGGTGTTTTCATATCCTTTCAACAGATCAAAAAAAAGCCCGGAAAGCTCTTAAAGCAGTCGGATATGATGTCAATATCCATGAGGTTGTGACTGTTCTAATCGATGACCGGATCGGTGCCGGAGCCGAGATCGGAGCCCTGCTTGGAAATGCTGTCATAGATGTGGAACACAGTTATGGATCCTCGGCAGGAGTAGGAAAAGCGTTGCTCGTTTTCAAAACCACCGACAATAAAAAAGCCCTGGAAACTCTTAGATAAATCCTAGCGACCTACCTCTCAGCAAGGGGGATAGAATCCCTCCATCAGGGAATAAAAATAGGTTTTGACCATATTTGAGAACGTCTTTTTATTGAATTTTTTCCCTTCTTGAAACGCTTGAAAACTCAGTTTTTTTTGCAGACCGGGATCCTTGAGCAGCATGAGTGTCTTTTCGATCAATTCTTCTGAAGAGTCAACAAGAAAACCGGATTTCCCTTCTTCAACGATCTCTTTTTGCCCTCCACCATTGAAAACAAATGGGATATTTCCGTTCTGCATAGCCTCCACAATGGTCATCCCAAAATGTTCCACCTTGGCCGGGTCCTCTTGATTGAGACCTGTAAGATGCCAGAAGATCTTTGCTTTTTCATATATCGATCTCAGTTCATCGACTGTGATATTTACTTTTATCTCTATATCATAAGAGGAAAACCGTGTAGCGATCTTCTGTATTTTTTTGAGATAAGGATTGTTATCAGCACTTCCGCCGACAACTACTAATTTCCACTCCTTTGTCATTTCCGGGTACATCCTGACTAGCTTGACAAAGGTCTTGATGATCTCTGCCTGCTGTTTATTCCCACCCGGGTCAAAACGCGAAGCAGAAAGGATGATGTTCTCTTTTCTATATGGCATTTCACCGGGTTCCATATCAACCGGAGGATAAATATGCATGTGAGGAACGATGCTCCATCTTTTTTTGATCCACTCAGCTGTGTAAAGGCTGTTGTAAACGATCTCCGAATACTTGCCGACATAAAAATAACGCGAGATCTCTCGCTCTGGAAAATGACAGATGAACAAGGAAAATGCAGACAAGGGATAGACCATCTCCACCATACTGTTATTGATAAAGACATCATAAAAACCGCTCTCTCTACTCACGACATGAAAGGGATTGTCCTTTTTGAGATCGACAACACCAGGTTCAATGTAAGATCTTTTTTCTTCGCGATCCTCAAAGAACGGGATCGATACCGTCTTCAATCTGCATTTAGACAGGTCAAGGCCATACCATTTTTCAAGATCTTCCTTGCGAAACATCTTGTTGGAGATCAAAGTGATGTCAAAGTCATTCTGAAGAACCGAAGCAATGGTGCATCCATATTTCTGGGCTCCTCCGATGAAATGAAAGGCATGATCATACATCCCGATGGATGGTTTTCTGACTCCGAGAACGATCTCTAAATATGATAGAGCGTTCAAAGCTGTCTGAATCCCCATTTTTTGACGGATCCATTCCAAGACCTTCATAAAATGGTCCGATGAAATATCAAAAGAATGACCCTGTACCCAGCATCCAAGGAGATGGAAAAGATCTCGAGGTAAGAGTGGCACTTCCTTTTCGGTATGAGACAAGAAAAATTCCGGAAGATCTCCGGGTGCTTTCTTTATCAACTCCCTGAGCTTTTGGTCTGTTTCTTGTTCCATGTTATCCATCTTTTCTTGATTTTTCGAGATAATCGAACTCATCACTCAGATCTTCCTGTTCCTCAATAAGTTTCCTGGATTGGATCTCAAGAACAGTCAGCCTGTCTTTTAATTTTAATAAGCTGAGTATGGTTGCCAAATGCACAGAGATCAATTCTTTATTAAAGAGCATCTGCTTATCGATGAGATTTCTCATCAGGACAATATGCTTTCGATAGGGGCCGAGAAAAAACTTCACGGACTTCTCATATAGATTGACAAACCAGCTCCATGGTTTTCGAGGCACAGAGATCCCCTGCTTCAACATATCCTCCGTCTTTACCTCAAGATCAGAAAAACGCTGCCAGATCTCATCTTCCAACTCGGCATATGTGCATTCCCATAGTCCTGGCTCTCTGTCAACAGTCATTCCAGCCAGAGATTCGAGGGATGTCATCTTTTCAGACTCCTTTAAAAACTTCGCCTTCAAAGCATGGAGTTCTTTGAGAAATACTTCTCTCTTTGCAGTGCTCTCGGATTCAGATATTTTATTCATGGTGTCATCCTTTGGACAGAGTCGAGATGAATCGGGCGTATTCAGCCGCACATTTCTCTATGTTACATTCCTGGTCGATATAAATCTTTGCTTCTCTTCCTATGGATCGGCGAAAATCCTCATCTTCTAACAGGGCCACGAGAAACCTTTTTACCATCTCTTGCTCATCAATATCAGGATCGATCTTGAGCACACAATGATCGGGAAACTCCCTATAGGACCCGAAATTGGTGACAAGCGTCGGTTTCCCATATCCCATCATTCTTAACAGGGAACCGGAGCTCTCGCCCATGGTCGGATACCTGAGATTGATGCAGATATCCGATGCACAGATCAGCTCTTCTAGTTCATCAAGCGGAAGATGATCTCTGCGAATGACATCAAAAGAATATTCTTCAAGAAGTCCGGTGATCAATCCGCCCCTGTCCTTGCCTGCGATGACAAATTTAAGGCGGGAATCATCGAGGTCTGAGACAGCTTTGAAGATTATTTCAAATCTTTTGTTCTTATTGATAAATCCCGCAGAACAGACGAGGATGTCGTCCTGTCCGATCCCCATTTTTTCTCTGGCGGTCTTTGTATCAAATGTTTTTTGCATGTAGCCGTGAGGAGGTATCCTTTTTATGGGTTTCTTGCTTTTTTCCAGAATCCTCTCTTTGACAAAATCAGAATGGACGATTAGACCGAGCGAATGGTCGATTATCTCTTCATTCAGCGGGAACTCAAGAGCTGATTCCGTATCCCATATGGGGGGGGGAATCTGGGCAGCGATCTGATGGGCGATCTCTTCTCCCCTCTTCCCGTAAGTTTGTTTTTCCAATTCTAAATATTCATCAAAATTCCGTGTCTTAGCATACCTCTCTGCATAAAAACCTTGCAGAACGTAATCATGCAGGACGACAATTCCCGGATACTTTTTTAGAGCTTCATATATGTAATGGTGACCTTCAAAAAAATTTCCCATATGATATATGCAGACATCATATTTATTCTGGTCAAAAGCCTGGTCTTCAAAAGGAATGAGGCTGAATTTTTTTTGAATGACTTTATTCGAAGGCTTTATATTTGGATCGTAATACAGATCGAATTCGAAGTGCATACGGAAGGCTTCAAGCATCTCTTCCGTGTAATCGGAAATGCCCGTTCTAACGGGATTGATGGGACTGAACAATGCTACTTTCATCCTATCTTCCTGGTATCAGATGAGATACAACATCATCCCAGCTGAAATCTTTGACCCGCTCGAATCCTTGCTCTCCCAAGATCTTGATTTCGTTTTCGTCGAAGAAAAGCTTCTCTATTTTCGATGCGGTCTCTTCAGGATCCAAAGATGGAAGGACAACCCCGGTCTTCCCGTCTTCTACGAACTCAAGAGGTTCCCCCGAATCAAAGCTGGTCATGACGGGCTTTTTAGAAAGAAATGATTCGAGCGTGACATATCCATAATCTTCATCTCTCGGTGCAAAAAAGCAAAAAGAACAGTGAGCATACAGGTCAACAAGATCTTTGTCGGGAACAAATCCAAGGAAATCGATCCTTTCTGAAACACCATTTTTTTTAGCGAGGATTTTCAACTGCTGCTCTTCAGGACCGGAGCCTGCGATTTTGCATCTCACTTTCTCGTCGCAGAAACGAAGGGCTTCTATCAACCGATCCACTCTTTTTAACGCATCGAGGCGGCCGACAGAAAGGATGTAATGCTCGTTTTTTCCATGAAAATAATGTCCAGATAATTTCGGTGGGTGATAGAGAGGATCCGAATCCACTTGATTGAACTCTTTCAACCGCTGAGACGTATTCTTGGAGATGGTAAAAATCCGATCATAACTGTTGAGAACATCAGTATCCTTTTCAATAAGCTGATGGCGAAGTTCCATGTCCTCTTTTTTCCGTGGATCAAAACCTGAATAGGGAGTCTCAAAAAGGTCATAAAGCTGCCTGTACTGATGGACCAGCCATAGAACTTTTCGGGGATGTTGAACATAATAGGAAGGAAATTTTGTCGCGATGACAAGATCGATCTTTTTCCCGTTCGATTCACTTAGATCGATCTTTTCCCAGATAGCAATACTCTCCAACAGCTGTTCGTGAGGATACCATTTAAATGGAATGTTCACCTGATCAACCTCATAATCTCTGTCCTTTAACTGTTCGACAAGAGAGTGGACAAGTGCTTCAGCCCCTCCAGTAAAAAATGGGACCTGGGCGGAGCAGACAGCGATTGTACGAATATCCCTATTTTGGAATGGATCCAATAATTTACCCTTGATTTTTGGGATGAGATTTAGAAGTCTCTGGCTCATGATCGGTTCCGGCTTCGTTTTTTTCCAAAAAAGAAAGTCTCCTTTTGATCTTCTCTAATTCATTTAGGAATCTGATATTGATCTCCTTTTGTTTTTTTTGTTCAGGTTCCATTATGAGCTGGATTTCAAGCATCAATCTCTTTCTGAAACGGCGGATCAGCCAGCGAAGAAAAACATTCCTTTCCGAACGATGGAGATGGAACTCTCTCTCTTGGATCTTGTTCATTATCACCTGAAATCGATCTTTTTCCAGATCATCTTTTATTTGATCGATTTTCAGGAGGATGTCTTCCTTCTCCATATTATTTTCCTCTTGTAAGTTCTCTTGTTTTCCCTGATACAGAAAACAAGCTAAAAAGATACAAGCGGCAAAATTATATCGAGCCACTGCATATCCTGTCAAATGATAGGAGACGCCCTCATTTGAAAAACAATGTGATTGTGTTACACTGTGCAACAAATTTAATATCTTTTCAGAGAAGAAAAAGTACGAAATGCTTGGCCGTGACGACTCTGATAAAGGGCTTTATCCCTATTCCCAGATAGAAAACATTCGAAAAGATGAATTTATAGAATGAGTGTTCTTCCTGTAGCAGGCATCCTTATCCTCTGGCTCTTTGCAGGCTACAAGATCTACGGACGGTTTATCGAAAAAAGAATCATCCAGGTGGATGACAGGAGAAAAACACCGGCGGTTGAGCAGAACGACGGGATCGATTATTCACCTGCAAAAAAACCACTTCTCTTCGGACATCATTTTTCCTCGATTGCCGGCGCTGGTCCGATTCTGGGGCCTCTTCTGGGTGTACTGTATTTCGGTTGGTTAGGCGCCCTCCTCTGGATCGCTCTCGGCAGTGTTTTTCTCGGTGCTGTCCATGATTACACTTCGCTAATGACATCGGTTAAAAACAAAGGACGCTCCCTCGCTGACATATCGGAAAAAACACTCGGAAAAAGAACCAGGATCATCTTCTCCCTCTTTCTGTGGCTCGCATTGGCTCTAGTTATAGCTGTCTTTGCTGTCGTAGCTTCAAAAACCCTTGTCTCTCAGCCCGAGATTGTCATTCCCACCTTCGGTCTGATCGGGATCGCCATGCTATTCGGTTGGCTGACCTATAAAAAGGGAATCCCTGTCATTATCGGAACTGCAGTTTCCCTGTTGCTGCTTTTCTTCCTGGTCTATCTCGGACAGCTTTTTCCTATCGATCTGCCTGATTCTTTCCTAGGAATGGAGAAGCAAAATTTCTGGTTCTATGTCTTGATCATATATAGTCTTTTTGCTTCTGTTCTTCCTGTTTGGTTCCTCCTACAGCCCAGAGATTACATCAGCACATGGATTCTTTTTTTTGGACTGGGGCTAGGATACCTAGGACTCATCATCACAAATCCTACTATCAATGCCCCTGCATTTGTCTCGTTTTCCAGCAAAGGAGGCCCCCTTTATCCCATGCTTTTCGTCATCATCGCCTGCGGAGCCATATCCGGATTTCATTCCGTCGTTGCAAGTGGCACAACTGCCAAACAGCTCCCGAATGAAAGCAGCGGCCGGATCATCGGATACGGAGCAATGGTAACAGAGGCTGCCCTTGCCGGTCTTGTCATCTTTATAGCCGCCGGCGCTCTGGTTTGGGATCCCTCTGCTTCCCCCTCACAGTTCGGATTTCAATATTTAATGACATTTACAGGAGATCCTATCAAAGCTTTCGCTACCGGGTATGGGAAGCTCATCTCATCTCTTCCTGGAATGACCCTCATCCTCGGCTCTTTTTTTGGGATGGTAATGCTTAATGCTTTTGTCTTGACCACACTCGATACAGGAACCCGTCTAGGCCGTTTCATCTTCAGTGAGCTTTTAGGAGATCGGACACCCCTCTTCAAAGACAGATGGTTCGCCTCTTCGATCATTCTCGGATTTGCAGCTCTTTTGGGAGGTACGGAGGGATATAAAGCCATCTGGCCTGTATTCGGCGCAAGCAACCAGCTCGTAGCGGCTATTGCTTTGATCGTTGTCTCTTCCTATCTGGTCGGGATCAAGAAGCCGAAGATATTCACCATCATACCGGCATATTTCATGCTTTTGACAACGATCATCGCTCTCGTGTATCAGGGATATATTTTCTTTCGTGTCCAGAGTTATCTTCTCGGAGGCACCTGCGTCATTCTAATCGTGTTAGCAGGACTGATCGTTTATGATGCACGAAATATACTCTTTAAGTTCAGACAGAATGCAGACAAATAAAGCAGGCCGAAGAATCCAGCGATTCAAACCAGAAGGGCCCTTAAGATCTAGAAACTTGAGATTTTAAAAACAACCCCTTTTGGGTCCGGACAGCAAAGATACTCGGTTTCTCCGATCCAATCATCATGAGGGAGCTCTTCTTCTCTTTGTTTGGTGGTTAAAAAGGGAAAAAGACTGTTGAGGGCATACAGGCAGACCTTTTTCCCTGCAGGTATTTCTATTGTCCCCTCACCACGTATAAAGAAGATATCTCCAATCCTATGTCTTGCCCCGCATCGCTCCTTTACCTCCACGACTTCGACTGTTAATTCCCTCATATGTCCTCCTTTCTTGCCTTATCAAATATAAATACCAGAATGAAAAAAATCAACTAATGCGTTGACAAATAAAATGAGTTTCGCATACAATTATTTTCTGAGCATCAAGACATAAGGAGGACTCAATGAGTCAAAGCGCAGAACCCAATGTCGTTCCTCTTTGCGATATATTGTTGGTCTTGCTCATCATTTTCATGGTTATCACGCCTATGGTTCAAAAGGGAGTGGATGCAAAACTCCCCGAGACTACCGCAGAAACCGGATCTATGCCGGCAGGACTCATCGTCTTGACCCTAAAAAAAGATATGACTGTCGACATCAACAATGTTCCAACGGATATAAATCTTCTCCAGGGAGAGCTGTCACGGATATATTCGACACGTTCCAATAAGACAATATTTATCCGAGCGGATGCCAAACTTCCCTACAGCCAAGTCGTGGAAGTGATAGATATTGCCAAAGGGTCGGGTGTCGAAGATATAGGCATCATCCCAGAATATTTCACTGAAGAATAATTCTTTTTTTTCTTTTTAAATCCCGAAACCTCTGCTTTTCTGCATGTTTCTAGCTTGTCTTTTTTCTCTCTGTCATTACCCGCAAATGACAGAGCTGTCTCCTTAGATATGGATCAAGATGAGATCGAAGGGAAGCTGCGAGGTCTCCCTTGTTCCTCTGATAGGGATTACTTTATCGGTCCGATAACCTCACGTGATATGACCATGAGTTGGATCTGGTTTGTTCCCTCATAGATCTGAAGAAGCTTTGCATCCCGCATGAGTTTCTCAATGGGATAATCTTTCATATATCCATATCCGCCGAAAAGTTGGAGAGCATCCGTTGACACTTCCATGGCAATATCGGAACCATAGCATTTCGCCATGGCGGATTCTTTTCCACAGGGTTTTCCGTTATCTAAAAGCCATGCCGAATGCCAGACAAGGTGACGGGCGGCATTGATCTTCGTTGCCATTTTCGCAATCTCAAAAGATGTATTCTGAAGAAGGGCGATGGGCTTTCCGAACTGGACCCGTGTTTTCGTGTATTCGATGGCGTATTCCATCGCAGATCTTGCAACTCCGACACCCGCAGCCCCTACCGAGGCCCTTGTTTGATCGAGCGTTTTCATCGCCACCATGAATCCGAGCCCTTCCTTCCCGAGTATATTTTCTGCAGGGACTTTTACATCCTCAAAGAAAAGCTCTGTGGTATTGGACGCTCTATGCCCCATTTTGTCTTCTTCCTTGCCAATTGTGATCCCAGGTGTTTCTCTCGGGACGACAAATGCACTCATACCTCTCGCCCCTTTATCGGGATCAGTGAGGGCAAAAACCACATAAAGACTAGCCACGCCTCCATTGGTGATAAAGCATTTCGATCCGTTTATAATATAATCATCCCCTACTTTTTTCGCCTTTGTTTTGAGTCCCCCAGCATCTGATCCGGCTTCCCTTTCTGTCAGACAGAACGCAGAAAAAGCGAGTTTTTCGGTGAAAGGGGTCAAAAACTTCTTCTTCTGTTCATCTGATCCATACAGGATAATTGGAGTAAAAGCCAAAGAGCTGGCCATGATGGAAGTGAACATGCCTGCACATCCTGCAGCAAGCTCCTCGCTCACCAATACGGTTTCTAGATGGGTCAATCCCCCGCCGCCATTCTCACTTGGTATCTCACAGGTTATGAAACCGACGTCAAACGCTTTCTGCATTATTTCATCAGGCCACTCATCTCCTTTGTCATATTTCGCGGCATTGGGTTTCATTTCTTTTTCTGCGAATTCCCGTGCCATCTCCTGAAGGGCTTTTTGTTCTTCTGTCAATGAAAAATCAATCACACTTGCCTCCTCATTGGGTTTGCGTAGATAATATTATGCTGATCTGTTCACGTCAAGTTCTTTAGGTCATTTTCCCCGAACTGACATCATCCGGAATTTTCCCGTGAAACAAGACATTCTTCCGGCACAGAGAATACACCGGATTTGTGGTTAAGAACAATTCTTGCACCACATCTTGAGGCCTCGTCTGCTTTTTTGCAGTTTGGAGGATAAGAAATTGGAGTTTACCTTTCTTACGATTAAAGGATATTCTTTCTACACCTTTCTCACTAAGAGCATTTCTCACTTTATCCATTCTTGCGCGGATGATTTCATCATCGTCTTTATTCTTCTGTTTGTTCTTTGGAAACTGTCCAGGGGATCTCGGTGGCGATCCAGCGTTCATGTCGACAGAATACATGAAGCCTTTTAGTTCCTGCATCAGAGAAGGCATCCCATCTCGGCGTCTTTCGAGAGCCTTGAATCGAATTCCCCGCGGGCAAAATGCATTCACTCTTGGGAGAAACGTCTTTTCGGAAAAGGAGTATTGAGATTTGAATTCCAACTTCTCATCCAGCCCCTCCATCCCCAGTGCCAGTGCCGGGAGAAACGACATTTTCATCTTGGGATGATACCCCTGAGAATAAACAACAGAAATGTCTGCGCGCCGGAAACTGCGCTGGATGACACGCATGACATCTTGGTGGGAAAGGAACCTGGCGAACCCGGTCTTTTCATAGGTCACCCGGTAGCGGTTGAGATTTTTCGTTTTCCGCCCAAACCATTTTTTTTGTTCTGCAGTCAATCCTATCAGCCTTGGGTACCGCTTTCTATACATTGGCTGCCACATGCATCCTTGACACTCTTTGCATTTTACTTTCATACAGGAGGGAGTGGATTCTTCCCGATAAGCCTTCTGCATCTCTTGCAATAGATATGATTTTTTTATCCCTATATCAATGTGATCCCAAGGTAGCTCTGATTCGGGATCGAGAGGAGCGAGATACATAGAATAATCGATACCTTCATCAATGAATGCATTTTCCCAGATCGGAAAACAGAACATATCATCCCAGCTGTCAAACCGCGCACCCTGTGTCCAAGCCTTGTAGATCACCCGATTCAATCTCCTATCCCCGCGGGACAAAACAGCTTCGAGAACAGAGCTTTTTATGGAATGTTTTTTAAATTGAACTGAACGAAAGCTCTTGAGTCTTGCTTTGATATAAGTGTGTTTCTCATTCAGCACCTTCTCTGCTTCCATTCTTTCCCACTGGAATGGCGTATGAGGTTTAGGAATAAAAGAAGAAATACTGATATTGATGCGAGGCGCATGCTTCAATATTTTTCGCCCTAGGGTCATAATATCCTCGACCATGCCGACAATACCGTCCAGATCTTCATACTGCTCTGTGGGTAAACCTATCATGAAATAAAGTTTGATCAACTGCCAGCCGTTTCCGAATGCGAAGGCGGCAGCCTTCATGACCTCTTCATCTTTCATGTTTTTATTGATAACCTTCCGCAGCCGGTCTGTTCCAGCTTCTGGCACAAGAGTAAATCCGGTTTTTCTCACTTTGGCGATACTACGTACAACATTTTGTGTCAAACACTTAGGCCGGAGGGATGATAGCGACAGTGAGATATGCTGCTGCTCAAGCTCATCCATCAAACTCATGGTCACTTTATCCAGATAGGGATAATCTCCGACAGAGAGTGAAGCCAGCGAAGCGGACTCATAACCCGTTGATCGGATGCTTTCAGAAAGAGTCTTTCGGAGAAACTCAGGGTCTTTGATCCTGGGGGGAAAATATATGCTCATTGCCTGACAAAACCGGCATTTTTCAGGACATCCCCGCGCGATCTCCACAGATGTTCTGTCAAAGACAGTCTGGATGTTGGGAACAACGATATCTTTAGGAAAATGACTTTTCTGAAAAGGGGAAAAAACTCTCTTGGAGATTCGGGTCGGAGCGTTCTCCTGTGAACGCACGGCAAGGAGGGATGAGCTTTCCGGCAGGTAGGTTTCATAAAGTGAGGGGACATATACACTTTTTATTTCTGTCATTTCGCGGAGAATGGTCTGTCTTCTTTCCTTCTTTTCTTTCAGCGTAATGAACTTATCTATCATTTCGAAAAACGCTTCCTCTCCATCCCCTATCAGAAATATATCGAAAAAATCTGTAAGGGGTTCAGGATTGAAAGCAGAAGGCCCGCCGGCGATGACAAGTGGATGCGACTCATTCCTTTGAGAAGCATGCAGAGGAATTTTTGCCAAGTCGAGCACGGTTAAAACATTGCTGTAATTCAAGTCATACAGGAGAGAAAACCCTAGAATGTCAAACTCACTTAAAGGACTCCGGGTCTCCAGTGAAAAAAGAGGAACCTTTTCATCACGCAGCCGCTGTTCGAAATCCACCCATGGGACATAAACCCGTTCAGCAGAGAGGGATGGATGACTATTCAATAGAGAATATAGGATTTTTTGTCCTAGATAAGACATCCCGATCTCATACACATCGGGAAAAACAAGGGCAATTCTTGCTTTTATGTTCTGTAAGTCTTTTGTAAGAGAATTCCACTCTCCATTCGTATACCTGCCCGGCTTCTGAATGTCGTACAACAGTTCTGCGAGCACGTCATCTGTGATCATGCTGAATCAATTTTCACTTTTTTTTCCTCCAAAATCAAGAAGTGTATCCTATGTAGAACTCTAGTAAATTGGAATAAAATGCGATGTCAGTCAGTTTCTCTTATAGATAGGGAAATCGCCTCATTTTGACATTGATAACAAGCGAGATGGCTATAAAATTCGAAAGAAGCGATGATCCTCCATAGCTTAGAAATGGCAGGGGAATTCCTGTGATAGGAAAAAAGCCGATCGTCATCAGAACATTGATAAAGAACTGCGAAGCCAGCATGACAGACACCATGAACACGATATACGCCCCGGTCCTGTCGCTAGTTTTTTCCACAGATCGAAACAATCTTAGCAAAAGCAAGAAATAAAGAAGAAGCGCACCTGTGACACCAAGGAAACCGAGTTCCTCCCCGATGACAGAGAAAATAAAATCTGTATGTCGTGCAGGGAGGAAACGAAGCTGACTCTGAGTCCCTTTAGCAAAGCCTTTCCCTGATAATCCCCCAGATCCAATCGCGATCTTAGATTGAATGATGTGATATCCTGCCCCGAGCGGATCTTTTTCAGGGGAAAGAACGGTTTTTACCCGCTGTTTTTGATAGTCTTGCAGACCGAAGTTCCAGATAATAACGCTCAGAAGGATACATAAGACGAGCAAAAGGATGACTATTCTAAGCCGCAATCCGGCAAAAAACAGTGCCGCAAGAAAAATGGGCAGATAATTGAAAGCCGTCCCTAAATCCGGTTGAAGGGCAACCAGAACAAATGGGACAGAGACGACAAATACACTCTGCAGTCCTTTGAGAAAAGTCAAATATTTTTTTTCGTATTTGGCAAATATCTTAGCCAGCAGAAGAATCAGGAGTATCTTCATGAATTCAGAGGGCTGGATCTGAAAAAAGGATAGTTTGATCCAACTCTTTGTTCCGGCGATAAATCCCCCAAACAGGAGCATGCCGATCAAGACAAGGACAAACACAATATATAAGTATCCTACATAATGCGTGTAGGTGTGGTAATCAATAGCAATAATGACGAACATCAGAATCAAACTGGTAAAGATCCAAAAAACCTGTCGCAAAGAATAATCTACCGCTAGAAATCGTGAGGAACTATATATGAAAGCAAGCCCTAGAAGGCAATTCGCCAAGACGAGAACGATAAGATTCCAGTCGATATTTTTGATATGTTGACGATCAATCATATTTTTTCCCGAACAGTTCAAACATTTCTTTTGCCAAGGGAGCGGCTGTTTCCCCTCCCATTCCTCCGTACTCGACGATCACCGTAACCACAACTTTTGGATCGTTTCTCGGGGCAAATCCTGTAAACCAGGAATGAGTCATATATTCTTTTCTTGTTTTGTCTCCCTTTTCTGCAGTTTCCCTGCTCACTAATTGTGTGGATCCCGTTTTCCCGCAGATCTGGGATCCATCCACATGGGCCGCTCGAGCTGTCCCGCCAGAATTGACGGCCTGCCACATTCCTTTTATCACTTTCTCGAAAAGGGAAGCTTTGATATTCAAAGAGAAATCTTCCTGGCCATCTTCTGAGAGAAGAAGATGAGGGGTTATCTTCTTGCCTCTGTTTGCCAAGATAGCCGTGTGACATGCAATTTGAAGCGGAGTGACTAAAACCGGCCCCTGCCCAATTGAAACCGAGATGGTTTCTCCCGGGTACCAGGGTGCATTCCTGGACTTTTTTTTCCAAGCACGATCAGGAACCAATCCTGATTTTTCATTGGGAAGGTCAATCCCTGTCAAGGCCCCAAGACCTAATTCACGAGCATAACGAGCGATATCTTCTATATCTATTCTCCTCCCCAATTGATAGTAATAAATATTGCAGGAATGCTGGATACTGCTGAAAATGTTTGTAGCACCATGTCCCTCCTCAAACCAGCATGAAAAGGGATGTCCATATATATAGACTTCACCATCGCAAAAGAAACTCGTCCATTCATTCACAACCTGCATATCAAGTGCAGTCAAGGCCATAGTCAGCTTGAATATGGATCCGGGTGAATACAATCCCCTGATAGCTCTGTTTTCCAGGGGGAAATCTTTCCTCTCGATGATATCATTCCACTCTTCTGGGGAAAATCGTCTTATGAATCCGTTGGGATCAAAACCCGGATAACTAGCCATGCATAACACCTGTCCGGTTTTCGGAGAGAGAAGAATGATCACTCCTTCTTTCCCCTTGAGCAGGTCTTCAGCTTTTGATTGAAGGTCATAATCAATCGTCAATCTGATATTCTCTCCCGGCTCCGGTTCCTGATCAAAAAGAATTCCTTTCTCCCTTCCAACGCTGTCCACAATATGAAGAATCCGGCCCTCGTCCCCAGCCAGCATTTCTTCATACTGCTTCTCAAGTCCAGTTTTCCCGATCAGATTTTCAACCCCTCCTTTTTTAAGGTATCCGGATCTGAGTTCTTCTATAGAAATCTCCTGCAGATATCCCAAGACATGTGATGCAAAAGTTGTGAAAGGATATTCTCTTTTTGGTTCAGCTTGAAGTATAAGCTCTGGCATCTCGAGTTTATATGCTTCGATCCGTGCTATCTCCTGGGCGGTCAAATCTCCTTTAATGACGACAGGTTTGAAAGACTGAATACTCTCATATTTCCTGATGCGAGCACGAATCTGCTCTGGGGTTAGATCAAGAAGCCGGGAAATCTTCAAACAACTCTCGTCTATATCGGCGCAGTTCTCCCGAATGAATGAAACACGGAAACTAGCAACATTCTTTGCGAGAATACGTCCGTCTCTGTCCGTGATGAGCCCTCTCTGAGCAGGAACAACGACCTCTCGTATCCGGTTCGCTTCCGATCTCTCTAAATACTTTCTGTAATCAAGTATCTGAAGCTTCCACAAGAAAACGACCAAAGTTAAAAAAATGACAATGACCAGGACCAGGATCGATCGAGACCTCTTGAATAAAATTGAAAGATCTTCATATAATTTGGAGTTTCTCATCGGATCTTATTCATAAGGGAGTAAACAAGACTCCCTAGGAAAGCAGAGATCAGAGGCTGGATGAAGATAACTCCATGAAAGATAAAGATCTTCTTTGAAAAAACAAAAAAATATAGAAGAAGCCACAAACCCAAATCCACAAACAATAAAATGATCAGGAAGAGCAAGCTTGGGAAGAACTTGACGATATTCAGTTTTTTTGAAACGTACCCGGCTAAATAGCCTGTCACAGTTTTGGATATTCCTCCCACTCCAAAAACCCCAAGAGAAAAGGAATCCTGGATCATTCCACAAAGACATCCATAAACAGCTCCATAGACCTCGCCTTTTTTCATGGCAAGATATATCAGGACTAGAGTAAACACATTGATGACCAGGACCAGTTCTGCAGAAATTTCGAACAAGAGCGAATAGAGAGCAAATGCCAGAATGATCCCAAGAGATCCTTCGATAAAATCTTTCATGACATATCCATCATTAAAAGAAACTCTTTGTGTTTACCATAATGATCGCTACCCGGTCGAGATCTTTGAAGGAAAAAAATGGTTTGACAAGAATGGATTTAAAAAGTGATTTATTCTCGTGGACAGAAAGCGTTTCCCCAACAGGAATACCGGGAGGAAAGATCCCATCAAAACCAGAGGAATAGACTGTCTGCCCTTGCTTTATTCTCTCGTCTGTTGCCAGGATATAATTCAATGAACAGGTCCCATTTGCTTTCCCTTTCAGGATACCAGTCACATCCTTCTCTTGCGAATAAACCGCTACTCCCAACTCATGATCTGTTATCAGCTGAACTCTAGCTTCACTGAATGAGATCGGATTGATGATCCGTCCTATAAGATAGCCACTCTGATCGAGAACGACCATATCTTTTCGAATGCCGTCAAGAGTACCTCGGTTGATGAGAAGAGATTTATAAATATTTCCCTGGTCTAATCCAATAACACGGGCACTGAGGATGCTGTCATGAATACTTTTCAAGGAAGATGAGACGCCCTCTTCCTCCTCCATTTTCCTTAATCTCATCTTCAAAAGGAAATTCTCTTGTTTGAGTTGAAAAAGCTCATCTGTTAATTGTTGGTTTTCATTCCGTGTATTCCGAAAAGTAAAATAATCGTCCCAAAAATTTCCTATATATTTATACGCCCCCATAAATCCCCTCTGGATGGGTGATATAACTGTAAAAATTGCTTTTTCCAGATAGGAGGGCCTGTCGCCCATCGGCAACTGAAGGGAAAGAAGAATGAGTTGCAAGACAATAAGGCAGAGAAGGATGGCGGGAGATGAATATTTTTTTAGGAAAGACGACATGCAAACTCGATGTTCAGATCAAAGAAATCTTTTTTAGAAGCTCGAGATCATCAAGCATCTTGCCTGCCCCCAACACCACCGTGGTCAATGGGTCCTCGGTAATGAACATAGGAAGCTGGGTTTCTACTCTCAACCGTTTATCTAAATTCTTTAAAAGGGCTCCTCCTCCCGTAAGAACAATGCCTCTATCAATGATATCAGCAGACAGTTCCGGAGGAGTCTTCTCCAGAGCGACGCGAATGGCGTTGATGATCTGGGACACAACATCTTCCAATGCTTCCCGGATTTCCTGGTCATCCACGACAATTGTTTTGGGGATTCCCTCTCTCAGGTCTCTTCCTTTGATCTCCATGGTCATTGGTTCATCCAAAGGATACGCTGATCCGATCATCATCTTGATCTGCTCTGCGCTTTTTTCGCCGAGAAGGAGATTATATTTCTTCTTAATGTACTGGATGATGTTGTCATCCATTTCATTGCCTGCAATACGGATGGAATGGTTGAAGACAACGCCATTCAGAGATATGACAGCGATATCCGTTGTGCCGCCTCCAATGTCCACGATCATATTTCCTGTGGGTTCAGATATGGGGAGGTCTGCTCCAACCGCAGCTGACATAGGCTGCTCGACAAGATATACCTCTGAAGCCCGCGCTCGTAAAGCTACGTCTTTGACAGCTCTTTGCTCGACTTGAGTGATACCGGTAGGAATTCCGATGATGATCCGTGGTCGAAGGAGAAAACTCCGGGAATGGGTGGCTTCTTTTATAAAATAATCGAGCATCCTTTCTGCGATTTCAAAATCCGCTATCACCCCGTCTTTCATGGGCTTGACTGTCAATATGTTGGTCGGCGTCTTTCCCAGCATCTCTTTGGCCTGCCGCCCCACTGCTACCACCTTTCCCGATTCCTTATTAATCACAACGATAGAAGGCTCCTGGACAATGATCCCTCTCCCCCTAAGAAAGACGAGAGTATTGGCTGTCCCGAGGTCAATAGCCAGATCACAGAGCAGTCGCTTCTTGATCCACCCGAAAAAACTCATATCTATCTCTTTTTATTACAGATGCTTTTTAACACAATTTCTGTTTTCAAGCAACAGGAAAAGTCGACTTAACATTTTTTGCCTCTTCGTCATATTTCCCTTATATTAAGGGATATGATTCGGCTCGATTTCCGATCAAGCAGGATCACTTTTTACAGAAAAAAATGACATTTTTCTTGACTTTTAGCAGACTGGAAAGCTATATTCAAAAAAAATTTGATTCAAAGGAAGGAGGACCATATGAGTAACCAGTCTTTCAAACCTTATGTTCCCGCAAATCAATCCATGAAAGAGATCTCGTTAAAAGCGATATTATTGGGGATCTTTATGGCGATCATCCTCGGTGCTGCCAATGCCTATCTCGGACTGCTTGTGGGTATGACCGTTGCCGCTACTTTTCCCGCTGCTGTTATCGCCATGGCCGTTCTGCGGCCATTGAAAGGAACCATTCTCGAGGAGAACTTCGCCAGAACGACAGGAGCTGTCGGTGAAGCTCTAGCCGCAGGTGCGATTTTCACCATTCCTGCTTTTCTCATGACCGGTGTATGGCAGAAATTTGATCTTATAAAGTCGTCCATGCTCATGTTGATTGGCGGTATTCTCGGTGTCTTTTTCATCATCCTTATCAGGAGAACTCTTGTAGAAGACACATCGCTTCCTTTTCCTGAAAGCGTCGCTTGTGCAGAAATGGTTAAGACTGGTCAAAAAGGCGGTTCGAACGCAGCCTACATGTTCTGGGCTATGGGACTGGGTGCTTTTGTGGAATTTTTCACAAGCAGCAATGGGATACGGATTATCAAACCTTATGTCAATGCTGTTTTCAGGATCCCTGGATTCTCCAAAATAAGATACCTTAATGAAGACAATGTTCAAGTCTATCCTCCTCCAGAAACCCCTGCAGATCAGATCGCTCAAATGGAAGGACGGGCATTCATAGAAACCCCTGCTGCCAATGCGGCCATGACGGGTGTTGGCTATATCATCGGACCTAAGTTGGCTGCTCTGACATTTTCAGGAGGGGTTCTCGGCTGGCTTTTCTTGATGCCTTTCATGCTATTCCTATTCGGGGGAAATCTTGGAAATGTTGTTTCTGATATCGCCCTCCTGAATCCGGACTGGTCTTGGACGAATATGGCGACATCGGCATACAACGCTTTGATCAAACCGATCGCTGTCGGAGCCATGCTCGTAGGCGCATTCTTTACTCTTTTTAGTATGAGAAAAAATCTTTTGGCAGGCATCGGGCGTTCTGTCAAAGATGTCAGCAAAGTCCAAGCAGGAGGAACCACAGAAACCATTCGGACAGATAAAGATCTTCCGTTTCCGTCCATCGTTATCGCTATCATCGCCCTGGTCATTCCCATGATCCTTCTCTACAATGTATTCACAAAAAACTTCGGTTCTTCCTTGGTGGCTGCATTGGTCATGGTTGTAATGGGCCTTTTGTTTGCTGCGGTAGCTGGATATTTGGTAGGGATCATCGGTTCTTCATCAAACCCGATCTCCGGTCTGACTCTGACCACACTTCTGATCGCAGCTCTGATGATGGTTTTAATGGGACAGACAGGCGATGAAGGAGTCAAAGCTGTTTTAGGAGTAGCAGCGGTGGTCTGCTGTGTGGCAGGAGTTGCAGGGGATATGATCCAAGACTGGAAGGTCGGACACATCCTGGGTGGTACTCCATGGCGTATGCAGATCGGAGGCCTCATCGGAGTTGTCGCTGCTGCTTTAACGCTGACATTCTCCCTCCAGCTCCTGCATAATACTATGGGTATCGGCAGCAATGATCTGCCAGCTCCTCAAGCCGGACTAATGGCAACTATGGCTCAGGGAATCGTCGGAGGGGAGATGGCCTGGCCCCTAGTCATCGCAGGAATGCTTTTAGGATTGGGCCTGATCCTGATCGGCTCTCCATCCCCTATGATCATCGCAGTCGGCATGTATCTTCCATTCAGAGCAACTGCTTGCATTTTCTTCGGCGGCGTGCTGAAGTACTTCCTCGACAGGACGGCAGACAAGAAGAATCCTACAAAAAAAGGGAAAGAGATCATCGAGAATATCGGTTTGCTGCTCGCATCTGGTTTGATCGCTGGTCAAGCGATCATGGGCCTTATCACCGCGGGATTGAAGGGGCTGAAAATTGAAATGCCTGAATTCTTGAATAATCCATGGCTGGCTCTGGTGGTCTTTTTTCTCCTCGGTTTTGTCCTAATTTATTTTCCCTATAGAAAACTTGTCGCTTCAGGTGAATTCAGTTCGGCGAGTAAAGAATAGGCACACGTTACATACGCAAATCCGGTTATGTGAAACAAGATAACGATCAGGTCAACCTGCTGGCTCTCGTCCCGGTCCATAGGATGGACTGGAATAAAGACGAAGATGGTTTGATCACCATTCTCAAGCCAAAATTTATGAGCTCGTTTTTCAGAAAGTATCTTATCCCCAGGATGAAGCGTCCTCATTACAAAGTTAAACTCGATAAGAAAGGAAGCTTTATCTGGAACCATATCGACGGCGAACGAAATGTCCAGGACATTGCAAACTTTTTTTTAAAAAAATTCGGTGAAGAGATAGAACCTTTATACGACCGTTTGGCTGCATTCTTTCAACAGCTCGAAAGGAGTGGCTTCATTACTTTTAAAAATATATAGGGGACGTCCTCCAAGGGGACACTCCATCCACATTATTCTTAAAGGGATAAGAGAAAAACTGATTGATGATTCCTTTCTTTTCTAGGAAAGAATCATAGAAAAGTCTTAATGGGGTGTCCCCTTGGAGGACGTCCCCATTGAATTGACACTCCATCCACACTATTCTTAAAGGGATAAAAGGAAAATTGACTGATGATGCCTTTCTTTTCTAGGAAAGAATCATAGAAAAGTCTTAATAGGGTGTCCCCTTGGAGGACGTCCCCATTGAATTGAATAATTTCGATGATTTCGCTACAATGACTTGTTAATACAAACTAACAGGGTTGAAAATGGCAGTCCTTGAGATCGTAACATTCGGAAATGATGTCCTGACAAAAAAAGCACAAAAAATTCAGGAGATCGACTCCAAAATCAAAGAAATAGCTGAGTCCATGGTCGTCACTATGCACCAAGCTCCTGGTGTCGGACTGGCCGCTCCCCAGATCAATCAAAGCCTTCAACTTATCACGGTAGACCTTTCCGGCGGGGAAAAAAAGGAAGATCTGATCGTTCTTGTCAATCCTGAGATCCTGGAAGAGGATGGGGAGGAAATTATCGAGGAAGCCTGCCTTTCTGTGCCCAATATTCAGGAAAAAGTCTCCCGACCCAAGAGAATTGTCATCAGAGGATTCGATCTTGATGGAAATGAACAGACCATAGAGGCAGAAGGAATGTTGGCCAGAGTTTTCTGTCACGAGATCGATCATATCCAAGGAAAACTTTTTATCGACCGCCTATCTCCCTTGAAACGCAAGCTCATCCGAAAGAAACTAAAAAAACAGATCGAAAAAGGTTCCTCTCGATGAAAATCGTGTTTTTTGGCAGCCCAGAAGTTTCTCTAATCCCACTCAATAATCTGATCGAGGACGGACATCATATCCCCCTCATCATCACCCAGCCAGACCGGCCCAGAGGCCGAGGCCGGCATCTCACACCCTGTCCAGTGAAAGAATTTGCTGTTATGAATTCTATCCCCGTATTCCAGCCGAATCGAATAAAAACAGATGATGATGCTCTAAACAGGATAAAAGAAGCAAAGCCTGATATCAACATCGTGGCTGCCTATGGACAGATCATTCCCCGCCCCATTATCGATCTCCCTCATTACAAATCCCTGAACATCCATTTTTCTCTCCTCCCAAAATACCGTGGGGCTTCCCCTGTTCAATGGGCGCTCCTTGAGGGAGAAAAAGTGACAGGTGTGACGATCTTCCAGCTCAATGAAAAAATGGACGAGGGAGACATCCTTTCCCAGGAAAAAACCGTCATCCAATCCGATGAAACAGCTATTGAGCTGGAAAAGAAACTTGCCTTCCTCGGAGCTGACCTCCTGGTCAGAACCCTCCGAAACATCGATAATATTCCCTTATCTCCTCAGAATCATTCTCTGGCTACACATGCCCCTCTCATCAAAAAGCAAGACGGTGAGATAGACTGGTCATACGAAGCCATCCGGATCGAGAGACAGATCAGAGCTTTCACTCCCTGGCCTTCTACTTATACATATCTCCAAAACGCAAGGATCAAAATCCTTAAAGGAAACGCAATAGAAAAAAACTGTGGAAAACATGATCCGGGAGAGATCCTCTCAATCAACAGACAGGGAATCGAGGTATCCTGCGGAACTGACAGTCTTTTTCGGATACTGGTTCTTCAACCAGAGAATAAAAAACCGATGGATGCCCACGCCTATTCACTCGGCGCCCGTTTAAAAACGGGGATGTTTTTCAGCAAAGAAGCCAAATAGCCTGGATTTTTCAGCCTATCGCTACAGCGGCAACGAAGCGGCTTGTGAAGGCGTACTGAAGTACGTCGAACAGGCCGTAAGGAAGCCGATGTGGCGAGATCATGCTGCCCGCAGGGTAAAAGATGTCGATTTAATTAAGGATTAAAAACAATAAAAAAAATACAAGATCTGGACCTAACCGATTTCAATCATAACAAACATTAGTTATTTATCTTATTTGGTAGTGTCGACAGATTTTATGAATAATCCAGAATAGGATTACTCTTCGAGGATATAATAATAGGGATTGACTTTTTTCCCATTCAGACGGACTTCATAATGGACATGAGGTCCTGTGACTTTTCCCGTTTTTCCAACGAGACCGATAACCTGGCCTCTTTTGACTTTTTGACCTGGTTGGACTTTATATTCACTCAGATGACAATACACAGTGGTATACAATCCGCGGTGGTTGATCTTCATCGTTTTCCCGCCGATCTTATCATTTTTGGTAGAGATGACTGTTCCATCTGCTGTTGCCCACACAGGATTTCCGGGATGTGTGACGATATCAAGTCCCCAATGCATAGTTCTTTTTCCAGTAAACGGGTCGGGCCGGTACCCGTATGCCGATCCAAGATAACCTTTAGCTGGCCAGATGGAGGGTGTGGTTGCAAGGACATGGGATTGTTTTTCGAAATAATTTAAAAGTGTATTTAAGTTCCGCTCGATCTGATCCGCTTTCTCCCCCAGGGATTCCAGCTTCTGCAAATCAATATCAGGAGGAGCCACGTCTTGAAGAGACATCTGTCCACTGGAGGGGCCGTCCCCCACGCCACCGACTTCTCTCATGGCTCCGGGAAATCTCAATTGGGCCATGATATTGAGTTTCTGTGCATAGTTCTCGAAATATTCGATGTTGGCATTGAGCTTATCGATAGTCTGCTTGTATTGGGAAAGTGTCTCCACCTGTTTCTGTGTTTCATGACGAAGATCCCGGTATTTCATGCGAAGTCCGGACATAATGAGATAATCGATCAAAAACACAAAAAAACATACCAGCAGGATTCCGAAAATACCGGCTGTGATCCGGAATCTTTTCCTAGAGAAAGACTTGACGATCTGTTTCTTGCCGTCATGAGGCATGATGATGAAGGAGAAATGCTTTTTATCCATATGCGTTTTAAAAATTATTATGATTCATGGGTATGATGTCAAGTCTTTTGTCGTAAAATAAAACAGACTCACATCAACTAAACGCTTTAACCCGTGTTTTTTTTTATCCAATCCACAACTTTTTTTAGGGGTGTTCCGGGAGGAAAAATCTCATCTATTCCTAAACGCTTCAAAGATAAAATGTCCTTGTCAGGAATGATCCCTCCGGCAATGACTTGAATATCACCTCCTCCCCTCTCTTTTAGACCCTGGATGATCTCAGGGAAAAGAACATTGTGTGCACCGGAAAGGATGCTCAAGCCAAGCACAGCGACATCTTCCTGAACAGCCGTATTGACAATCTCGGCAGGAGTCCGACGCAATCCCGTATAGATAACTTCAAACCCCGCATCTCTCAGGGCGCGGCAGATTATTTTCGCCCCGCGGTCATGCCCATCCAGTCCTGGTTTAGCAATAAGGATTCTGATCTTATTCTGCAATTTTTATCCTTTACTCAATCTATATCAGGGCTCTTACTACCAGTGCCAAGTCTTTCTCTACAGACTCACACCGTCAGAGAGAACCAATTTCCATGATTGAACGAAGATCAACTCTCTTCTGTGACCTTAAAAACGGTGTCATTTTCTCTGACAGACCCGTCGACTTTCAATCCGACGCTCATTCCAATTTCTGCTTTCTGAACTGGCTCGTGCTCGACCTGCATGGAATCGACCTTTTGGTAGAGTTCAGTGGTATGGCCTTTAACATGGATGGTATCACCGACCTCCAATGATCCTTTTGTCAGTTCCAAAACTCCGACACCGATCTTAGAGAAGTAATGTGTGATCCTCCCGATCTCTTCCTCCATCGTCATCTCCTTAAATGTGACAATAAATTACCAAAAACGGAAAGATTTCTCAAGCAAGATCCCAACTAGCTGCAAAGAACTGATCCTCCGTTAACATTTAGCACCTCCCCGGTTATATGCATGGCCATTTCAGAAGCTAAGAACACAATGGGCCCCGCAATATCTTTAGGCTGAGGGATCCTTTTCAACGGGATGGTTTCCATCACCTTGTTCTTATAATCCAGATCTTTAAAAACATCTGAACACATATCTGTTTCCACCCAGCCAGGCGCGACACAATTTACGCGTATTCCATTCGGCGCCAATTCAACCGCTAATGATTTTGTGAACGAGACAAGCGCACCTTTGCTGGCAGCATAGTGAGAATGAAAAGCTTCGCCCCTGATTCCTGCAGTTGATGACACATTTATAATCGAGCTATTTTTGTGCATTTTCATCCAGGGAACGATATTATTGCACATAAAAAAAACACCGTCCAGGTTGATCTGCATCGTCTTACGCCATGTCTCTTCATCCATGTCTCCAATCCGTCCGAATGTCCATATCCCCGCATTGTTGACCAGGATATCAAGCTTCTCCCATTGATCTCTTAGTCGATCGACTAAAGCTTTGACTTCATCCTTTTTTGAGACATCTGCTTGCAGCACCAAACATTCTTTTTCCAGGGCTTCCACCTTTTTCTGGACTGCATGGGCGGCTTTATCATCACGAATGTAATTGATAGCCACGTCGCATCCGGCTTCGGCAAGAAGAAGAGAAGCAGCACGCCCAATTCCTCTTGATCCGCCTGTGATAAGAGCTTTTTTCCCTTTCAGATCGAACATGCCACCTCCTAGTCGTCAATCACCAAAAAAGAATCCCTTTCCTTCCCCAGTCAGCTCCTTTAGTGCTCATACAAACCGATCTCCGTGAGGATCAATATTCCAATTTGAGGTTTTTAATTTTATCGAAACGGAGAGGACGGTAGATCTGTTCTTCATAAGGAGCGATCTTTTCCCGGTAAATTTCGAAGTACTCCTCAGGAGTCGGGAGCTTCCCAGAGAGAGCTGTCACAGCTGTTAGTTCAGCTGAGCCCAAATAAACCTGCGCTCCATCTCCCATCCTGTTGTCGAAATTCCGAGTGGAAGTGGAAAGAATAGTGGAGTTCGGCCTGACTCTCGCCTGATTCCCCATACAGAGCGAACATCCCGGTATCTCAGTCCGGGCTCCTATGGCTGAGAATATTGAAAAGACTCCTTCTTTCAACAACTGGGCCCGGTCCATTTTTGTCGGAGGGGTCAGCCATATACGGGTTGCTAGATATGACGCGTCTTCAAAGATCTTTGCTGCAGCCCGGAAATGGCCGATATTTGTCATGCAGCTTCCTATGAACACTTCCTCTATCCTGTTTCCGGCAACTTCGGAAAGAAGCTTAACATTATCAGGATCATTGGGACAGGCGACGATGGGCTCTTTAATCTGAGAAAGATCGATCTCTAAAACAGCCGTATATTCCGCATTTGAATCTCTTTCCATCAGCTCTGGTGCATCGAGCCAGCTCTGACACGCTTCGATCCGTGCCCTCAAAGCACCGCTATCTTCATAACCGTCTTCACCCATTTTCTTCATCAACGCAATATTGCTCTGGATGAAAGATTTGACGCTCTCCATATGGAGGGCGATCGTCCCTCCAGCCGCAGACCTTTCCGCGGTGGCATCTGTAAACTCATATGCCACATCTACAGAAAGGTTGGGAAGGCCTTCCATTTCGATCAAACGCCCGTTGAATATATTTTTCTTTCCCTCCTTGGTAACTGTCAGAAGTCCCTCCTGGATGGCAAAATAAGGAATGGCATTGACAACATCACGCACGGTGATTCCTGCGTTCAACTTTCCTTTGAACCGGACAAGGACAGATTCCGGCATATCCAAGGGCATAAAACCGAGAGCCCCGGCAAAAGCGACCAAACCGGAACCAGCTGGAAAACTGAGACCGATGGGAAAGCGAGTGTGAGAATCCCCGGCTGTGCCGAGACTATTCGGAACAAGCAGTCTATTCAACCAGGAATGGATGATCCCATCTCCAGGTTTCAAAGCCAGGCCTTTTCTTTCGATTATGAATTTTGAGAGGGACTCATGCATTTTCACATCAGCGATCTTTGGATAAGCCGCTGTATGACAGAACGACTGCAAGAAAAGTCCTGATTGAAATTCTAGACAGGCTAATTCTTTCAGTTCATCAGCAGTCATCGGACCGGTGGTGTCTTGAGATCCAACCGTTTCCATATTTGGTTCGCAGGATGTACCTGGAAGAACGCCGTCCAGGCCGCAGGCTTTACCGACCATTTTTTGGGCAAGTGTATAGCCCTGTCCGGGTTTTGTCTTCGGATTCTCATAAGCGGTAAAAAACTTCGCTGGAGGCATCCCCAGGAAGCGGCGAGCCTTTTCTGTAAGTGTACGTCCGATGATCAGAAAAAGGCGTCCCCCTGCTCTGAATTCGTCTTTCAGAACTGGAGATCTCAATAGGAATTCAGCCAGCTGTTCTTCGTTTTCATTCAAGATCGTTCCGGTTTCTGTTTCAAGAATGACGATATCTCCAGTATTTAGATTGGAGACATCGCACACTATTGGTAATCCTCCCGAATCCTCGACCGTATTGAAGAAGATAGGAGCGATTAATCCCCCCATGACGATACCCCCGTTTCGTTTATTTGGAACGAACGGGATATCTTCGCCGACATGCCACAGCAATGAATTTGTCGCCGATTTTCTCGATGAACCCGTACCCACAACATCCCCAACAAAAGCGACTTTATCGCCCTTTTCTCTGAAGTCGCGAATGGCCGATACTCCTTCAGGAAAACGAGTTTCTCCCATGGAAAGAGCATGCAGAGGGATATCAGGTCTGCTCCAGGCATGCTTTGCTGGAGAAAGGTCGTCAGTATTCGTTTCGCCCTCGACCTTATAGATTTTTATTTTGATTCTCTCCGGTAGGGGCGGCCGGTCAAGAAACCATTCTCCTCCGGCCCAAGACTTCAATATTTCTTCGGCGTGAGAATTCTTTTTAGCTTTTTCGGCAATGGTATCAAATGTGTTGTAAATGAGGATCGTCTTTTTTAAGGCTGCTGCTGCTTTTGGAGCCAATTCTTCATCCTCCAAGAACTCAATAAGAGGCTTTACATTGAAACCTCCCAACATGGTCCCAAGAAAAAAGACAGCTTTTTCCCTGGACATGCAAGGAGAATTGGACTCTTTTTTAGCGATCCGCGTTAACCAGTCCGCTTTAATCTCGGCGGCCGGATCGACTCCAGGAGAAACCCTGTCTGTGATGAGGTCCAATAAAAACTCTTCTTTCCCCTTAGGAGGGTTTTCTAAGAACCGGCAGATTTCATGCGTATCATCAGGATTCAACGGGTGTGGAGGAATCCCCATTTTCTTCCTCTCATCAACATGTTTAAAATAGGATTCTAACATTCGACATCTCTTGACTACTCGGTCAACACAGTTATGCCCTCAGAGAGAGAACAAGTATCTTCGGTCTCAAGATGATATAATAGAAGATTAAAAACTTCAATGATCCAGGGACTTTAACAGAATAATCCTATTGATTTTCATTATGAAAAATTATAATATGCTTCTTCATTTCATAATTCAAAATGGGAGGAATTATTATGGATAAGGCTACAACCGAAAAGGCCAAAGACCACTTTGGCGCAATTGTTGATGAACAGCTAAGTCGAATTGAAGTCATGAAAAAGGAAGTAGACTGGATCGACTTCACCGAAGTCAAACCCATCATCATCGGGATCCTCGGCGGGGATGGGATCGGTCCTTTTATTGCTTCTGAAGCAAGGACGATCATGGAATTCTTGCTCGATGAGCAGATCAAAAATGGAAAGATCGAGTTGCGGGAGATCGAAGGGCTGACGATCGAGAACAGAGCCGCGCACAACAAATCCATTCCTGATGATGTTCTAGAAGAGATCAAGAAATGTCATATCACCTTGAAAGGCCCGACCACAACTCCTAGAAAAGGGGACCCCTGGCCCAATCTCGAAAGCTGCAATGTATCCATGCGGCGTTACCTTGACCTTTTTGCGAATTTCCGTCCGGTACGGGTGCCGAAAGAGGGCATCGATTGGACCTTTTTCCGAGAAAACACTGAGGGAGCCTATATTATGGGCAGCAGAGGAATCCAGGTCACAGAGGATTTGGCTGTCGATTTCAAGATCATCACCAAACAAGGGGCAGAGCGGATCATCCGCATGGCTTTCGAATATGCGAAAAAGCACAATATCAACAAAGTGACGATCGTGACAAAAGCGAATGTCGTCAAGACTTCAGACGGATTGTTTCTCGATATAGGATACAGGATCGCAAAGGAATATCCCGAGATCGAATGTGACGACTGGTATATCGATATCATGACCGCAAAGCTTGTCGATCCTAAACGCAGAACCCAGTTCAAGGTCATCGTTCTACCCAATTTATACGGAGATATCCTCACCGATGAGGCCGCTGAATTCCAAGGAGGAGTGGGAACAGCGGGTAGTGCAAATATTGGAAAACGCTATGCAATGTTTGAAGCTATCCATGGTTCAGCCCCCAGAATGGTTAAGGAAGGAAGAGCCAAGTATGCAGATCCGGGAAGCATGATCAAAGCCGCTTCTCTTCTCATCAACCACATTGGATACCACACAGAACATAAAAAGCTGGAAATGGCCATTGATATCTGCGGAAATTATGAGAAAAAAATGGTAATGACCGGACGCGATACCGGTGTCACGGGAGAAGAATTCGGCCAGTATCTGATGGACACCATGCAGGATCCGAAGCTGGAAGAACGCTGGGAAGATTACGTTCTCGGATAATTCATCAGATTTTTGATCAAAGCTCGATGCCATGACCTGAGAGGCTAATAGACGCGGTCTTTGTGTGATGAGACCTAGGTCATGGCTGGTCTCGGTTCTCTAACGCGGATTATTCCGTGTTATATATATTAACAAGGAGGTCCTTATGAGAAAAAAAATAGCATTGGTAGGCGGTGGACAGATCGGCCAGATCCTGGCCATGCTTGCTGCCCAAAAAGAAATGGGAGACATCGTTGTCCTCGATATTCCAGATTATGTGGATCCAGTCAAAGGGAAAGCCCTTGATCTGATGGAAATGGCTCCTCATGGGAATTATGATGCCAGCATAACTGGAACTTCAGACTACAAAGATATCGAAGGTTCTGATGTGGTCATCATCACCGCAGGAAAACCACGCGAAGCAGGCATGACACGAGAAGACCTGCTCAACACCAACATCAAGATCATCAATGAGGTCGCGCTTGGTGTGAAGGAATATGCTCCAAAGGCATTCTGCATCGTCCTCACAAATCCTCTGGATGCGATGGTTTATGTCTTCCACAAAGTCACCGGGTTTCCAAAGAATCAGGTTTGCGGCATGGCAGGAACTCTCGACACAGCCCGCTACCGAGCATTTATCGCCATGGAACTCGATGTCTCAGTCTCAGATATCGCAGGAACGGTTCTTGGCGGACACGGCCCCACAATGGTTCCTCTTCCCAGGCTGACCACGATCGGCGGCGTTCCTCTATCAGAAGTCGCTTCACAAGAACAGATCGACCGCATCGTTGAGCGGACACGACAGGCAGGAACAGAGATCGTCAAGTTATTCGGCAAAGGCTCGGCTTTTTTCAGCCCCGCCTGGAGTGGGATCGTTATTGCTGAATCTTATCTGAAAGACAAACGGAGGATTCTCCCCTGTGCAGCCCTGTGTGAAGGGGAATACGGTTTTGACGGGTTGTTCATCGGTGTCCCTGCATTGATCAGCTCCAAAGGCGTGGAAAAGATCATCGAGATCGCACTGACAGACGATGAAAAAGCCATGCTCGAAACGACCAAAAGCGCTGTGCAAAAGACCATTGGAGAATGCCAAGAACAGGGATTTTAAATCTAGATTTTTACATCTGACCGAGGAATATCAAAATGGCTGAACATAGAATCACCACTCCTGTCACGGATGATGTGATCACTGAGATGAAAGCCGGAGACAAGGTGTATATTACGGGCTATCTGTATACGGGAAGAGACTCCGCACACAAGAAACTCATCGATCTCGTTGAAGCCGGGAAGGAGCTTCCCATCGACGTCAAAGGACAATTTATCTACTATGTCGGTCCGACACCTGCCCGCCCGGGAAATCCCATAGGATCGGCTGGTCCGACCACCAGCTACCGTATGGATTCCTTTGCGCCAACGCTTCATGAGTTAGGGCTTAAAGGGACGATCGGCAAAGGATCCAGGAATGACAAAGTAAAAGAATCGCTGAAAAGATTCAAAGCTGTTTACTGTGCGGCTGTAGGCGGAGCTGGGGCGCTCATCTCGAAAAGCATCGAAGAAGCGGAAGTAATCGCTTATCCGGACCTCGGGCCCGAGGCCATACGGAGAGTCAAGGTCAAGGACTTCCCATGTATCGTGATCAACGATATGTATGGAGGAGACCTGTACGACGAGGGGAAAAAAGCATACCGGAAGGAAGAATAAAGGCTGCCTCGTTTTCTCATTCTTATACTGACAGGGGCAAGTGCAATGATTTCTATTCATAAGGATCAGTAACATGAAAATACACGAATACCAAGCAAAAGAGATTCTCAGAAGATTTAAGGTGAACACGCCTAAAGGTGAAGTTGCCGATTCCTCTCTGGATGCAAAAAAGATCACAGAAGAGATAGGCCCGAAAGTCGTCCTCAAAGCCCAGATACATGCAGGAGGTCGGGGTAAAGGAGGAGGAATCAAGCTGGCAAAGGATGCGCATGAAGCGGAGAAGCTTGCTCAAGAAATGATCGGCATGATCCTTGTCACTCCCCAAACAGGACCGGAAGGGAAACGGGTAAGAAGGATCTTAGTGGAAGAAGCATTGGATCTTGACAAAGAGTTTTATCTGGGGATCGTTATCGACCGCGCCAAAGAAGCACCGGTCGTTATGGCCTCTACCGAAGGCGGTGTGGAGATCGAAAAGGTTGCTGCTGAAACCCCGGAATTGATATTCAAAGAATACGTCAACCCGTCCACAGGGTTACTCTCTTTTCAGGCAAGAAAACTTGCATTCCAACTCGGACTCGAAGGCGACACACATAAAAAATGCGTCAAATTCCTCCTGGATCTTTATAATGCATTCCAATCGACAGACGCTTCTCTTGCAGAGATCAATCCTCTACTCATCACAAAACAAGGGGACGTTCTTGCTCTGGATGCAAAGATGAACTTCGATGACAATGCCCTTCTGCGTCATCCGGATATCAAGGATATGCGGGATCTGGAAGAGGAAGATCCTTTGGAAGTGGAAGCCGGCCAGCATGATCTGAATTATATAAAACTTGACGGAAACGTCGGCTGCATGGTGAACGGAGCTGGATTAGCTATGGCTACTATGGACATTATCATGCTCAAAGGAGGAATGCCTGCCAATTTTCTCGATGTGGGAGGCGGCGTTTCAGAGGAAGCTGTAAAGAATGCTTTCAAGATCCTCGTATCGGATAAAGACGTTAAAGCTGCTTTGGTCAATATTTTCGGTGGGATTGTCCGCTGCGATATGATCGCGAAAGGGATCGTCAATGCAACGCAAGAGGTCGGGAGCAATATACCTCTTGTCATCCGGCTCGAAGGAACTAATGTGGATGAAGGAAAACAGATCCTGAAAGATGCCGGGCTCGAATTTTATTCAGCCGAAGGGATGTCCGACGCTGCAGAGAAAGTCGTGCCTCTGGCAAAATAACCGAAAGGAGTCGCACATGAGCATTCTTATAGATGAAAAAACGAGAGTCGTCGTCCAAGGGATCACCGGATCAGAAGGGACATTCCATACCGAAAGAATGCTGGAGTACGGAACCAACGTCGTTGCTGGTGTGACGCCAGGCAAAGGCGGGCAAAAACATCTTGGAGTTCCTGTATATAATACCGTCGCCGATGCGGTTGAAAAAGAGAAAGCAAACGCGGCTGCAATATTTGTTCCCCCCTATTTTGCCGGGGATGCAGTCATGGAGGCAGCGGACAGCGGTGTTGGGCTCGTAGTCTGCATCACGGAAGGAATCCCCACCTTCGATATGATCAAAGTGAAAAATTTCCTATCAGGACTTGATTGTCATATGATCGGCCCGAACACTCCAGGTATAATTTCGCCTGGAAAATGCAAAATAGGAATCATGCCGGGCCATATCCATACACAGGGAAACATCGGGATAATCTCCCGATCAGGTACCCTAACATATGAAGCCGTGGCCCAAGTATCCCAATTGGGTTTTGGCCAGTCGACAGCGATCGGGATCGGCGGTGATCCCATTGTTGGGCTTAAGTTCATTGAACTACTGGCGATGTTCAAAGAAGACACAGAAACAGATGCGGTCATTCTGATCGGAGAAATCGGAGGGACAGCCGAGGAGGAAGCAGCCGAATACATAAAGAGAGAATATGAAAAACCCGTGATCAGTTTTATTGCAGGGCAGACGGCTCCTCCTGGAAGACGCATGGGGCACGCTGGAGCTATCATCGCCGGAGGAAAGGGAACTGCAAAGGAAAAGATGGAAGCCTTGGAAGCAGCCGGTGTTCATGTGACAAAAAGCCCGGCTGAGATCGGAGAAAAGGTCAAAACCGCATTAGGATAATCTTCTGTGCCTACAGATTCATGGCTCAAGATCGATTTCCATACTCACACATCAGAAGATCCTTATGACAATATCGCATATGATGCACTCCAGTTGATCCTGAAGGCCAGCCAAATGGGATATGACGCCCTGGCTGTAACCAACCATGACATCCTCACAATGGATCCCACCCTGACTGAGTTCGCAGAAAAAAAGGACCTCTTGCTTTTACCGGGAATGGAAGCCAATTTTTCAAAAAAACATGTCTTGATCATCAATCCCGGTTTTAATCGGAACTCAAAAACAAGCACGCTCGAAGACCTCAAAGCTGTAAAAAAATCAGACAATCTGATCATCGCTCCCCACCCTTTCTTTCCTGGTTCAAGTTCACTCGGCAAAGATTTGACTGAGAATATCTCCCTCTTTGACGCAATTGAGCACTCTCAATACTACAACCGGCTTATTGATTTCAATAAAAAAGCGGTGCGAACAGCCCTCATTCATCAGCTTCCGATGGTAGGGAGCTCGGACTGCCACTGCATATGGCAGTTCGGGCATGCTTACTCACTCGTACAAGCAGAGAAGAATACGGCCTCGATCATTCGAGCGGTGAAAAACGGGAAGATAAAACATCACTCCCCTCCTCTATCGAATAACAATTTCAGCCGTTCAGCCCTGTTGTTTCTCCAGACAAGATGTTTTAGATCCAAAAGAAAGAGAGTCCCTTAAAAAACAGATAGGATCACGTCCCGGGATCAGAGCATGTCCTCACATCGGACTCATTCGGCAGGCTGAGTTTCATCCGCTTCTGGGATTTCGAAAAGCAGAACGATCTCTTTGATCACTCCATCCCTGAGAACACGAAAGGAAGCTTGATCGCCCCATCCAAAACGAGAAAGATAATATCGGATCTCATTTATGCAATTGAATGGCTTGTCGTCCACAGTGAGAATGATATCGCCTTTTTCGAAACCTTTGTCTTCGGCCACTCCATCCTTAGGAGTTTTATCAATAACAAGATTTTCGAGTTCTTTAAACTTCTTAAAGCTCAATCCAACAACAGGATAAGCAGGATATTCCTCTTCCTGGATCCCCCAAATATAGTCTGAGACAGATCGAGAAACATGGACACATTCCTCCCCTGAAGGAATAATAACAGAGAGAACGGACTTGAACGGAAGCTGAGACCGTTCGAATGCCCGCCGATTGATCCCGAGGTTATAAAGAAAATGACCAGAGCCTGCTAGAACTACGATCAACCGCTTTTCGGATCCATATGCTTTTACTGCATTCTCAGCCATGACCTCGTCCCAAGCTGACTGGGACCTGTACAGACCTTCGAACATCATATCCAAACCAGCCCCTTTCATCTGGGGCGGAAGATCGGTATTCTCAAATATGGTGCGGATCAGAAATCTATGATCTTGATGCGTCAGATCCGGCTGAGGAATAAATTTCTTTTCCTCATCGCTCAAAGCTTCCCATCCCTGCATTCTTATCTTGGAGATTATCTTCCTTGGTGCATTCAATCCATACATGGGAATCCTGTTATCTTTAGCGAAATTGAAGATCTTTTCATAGAATCCAAAATTCATGTTCCAATTCTCATACCACCGAGATTCCCGTATAAATTCCTCTCGAGAAAGAAGTCCCAACCACCATTTGTTCAAAGTTTCCTGGTAAGAAACGGTCATCATCTCCAAACCGATGGCTACATCCCTTCCCGATTTGACGAAGGCCTGGATCACGCGTGTTTGAAAGTCATGCATGGCAAGATCGTTATGCGATTCTCCAATATAGACGAATTTGGAAGTTTTCATCTCGTCGATCATATCGGCAAAGGTCAAGGGTCTCCCTTTTTGCATGGAGTAAAGAGTATTCGGGTAAACCGAGATCTGCTTCTCTTTGAGAGAAGAGTTTCCAATTTTAAGAAGCAAGATATCTTCCTCGTTATCCAATGCGGTCAAAGGGGCGAAGAGAAAAAGGATCATTCCGGCAATTATTGTTCTTTTAAAATACAACATGGGTTCATCTCCTTGATAGATGTATCATACCATCAGTCTGAAAGACCTGACAAGCTTTTCATTTCCTTATAGATGGCCGTTATTTTTGATATAATCCCAACCATATCGATTCCGATCGAATAGGAAAACAGGCCCGTCTCCATATGCTGATGGCTGAACCGAAACAAGAGAACAAGAAGATCATCTGGATTTTTGCCGCTGCGTCTTTCCTGAACGACATGGGTTCAGATATCATCTACCCCGTATGGCCACTTTTCGTGACCACAGTCATTAACGCCAATATGGCTGTGCTGGGTTTCTTGGACGGCCTGGGGGAAGCCCTGGTATCTATTTCGCAGGCTGCAGCTGGATATTTTTCTGATAAATATAAAAAAAGAAAAATATTCATTTGGATCGGTTACTTCATGGGTTCACTCTCAAGGATCGGGTATTCCCTCTCCACAGTCTGGCTTCACCTCATCCCTTTTCGGATATTGGACAGAGGGGGTAAAATTCGCAGTGCACCCCGCGATGCCATGGTCGCGGATGTTTCCACCGACAGGAACAGAGGGCGGCACTTCGGGATCCTCCGCTCGATGGATCACATGGGTGCGGTTTGCGGTATCTTGATCTGCATCGTGCTCATCGAGAGGATCGGTTTGCGGGTCCTTTTTGCACTGGCAGCCCTCCCTTCTCTAGCAAGCGTCATCCTAATTCTATTGTTCATTAAAGAAAAAAGACCTGACAGCAGCAGGATTTTCAAGGGATTCACTTTTAGGGACATGAACAGACCTCTCTCTCTTTTTTTCCTTTTGAGTACTCTGTACGGATTGGGGGCATTCAGTTATTCCTTTCTTCTTATCTACGCCCGACGATCAGGCTATAGGCTCACATTCATCCCGGTTTTATTCCTGATATTCACTGCTGCTGCATCTCTTTTCTCATTCCTGTTCGGACACTTATCCGACAAGATTGGAAGAAAGTCTGTCATCGGGATCTCGTTCCTGGGTTGGATGATGCTCTGCATCCTCATCATAACCGTTCGAGGGAAATGGATCCTCTATGCCGTTTTCTTTCTCTACGGCCTCCACCGTGGCGCTTTGGAACCGGTCCAGAGAGCATATGTTTGCGAGCTGGCGCCACAGCGGGTCAGAGCAAGTTGTTTGGGCGGTTATCAGATGGTTATGGGATTGACTGCGTTCCCTGCATCTTTTATGGCTGGAATATTATGGGACCAGATCCATATATTCGCACCGTTTTTTCTCTCATTGGTCCTAACCGGGCTTGCAGGAATTCTGTTGATCTTTGTTCAGCCTGGTCGGCCGAACACATGATATTTCCGTTAACAGAAATTAGATAACCCGTACATAAGGTTCGTGAGATCTTAGCCGGAATACTTTCTATTTCTCTTCTTCTTCCGGTCTGATACGTCCTTCTTTGATGGCGTCATCAATTATTTTTTGCTGCAGCTGGCCCGGCACTTCCTCGAAATGTGAATATTCCATCAAATATGAGCCTCGGCCTCCTGTGATCGAGGTCAATGTGGGTTCGAAATCAAGCATCTCAGCCATGGGAACTTGAGCTTTAATGATACGCATGCTTCCCTTCTGTTCCATTCCCTGAACTCTGCCTCTTCTTCCATTCAGGTTGCCCATGATATCGCCCATATAGGATTCCGGAGAATACACTTCGACATTCATGATGGGCTCAAGGATGGTCGGTCTGGCCTGTTTCACGGCAGATTTGAATGCCATGGAAGCCGCGATCTTGAAAGCGATATCCGAGGAATCCACATCATGATACGAACCATCGTACAAGATAACCTTGAAATCCACAGTCGGGTACCCAGCAATCACCCCCTTCTTCCGGGCTTCTTGGATCCCTTTTTCGATGGAGGGAATATAATTTTTGGGAATAGCCCCTCCAAAGATCTTGTCTTCAAACTCAAAATCTTTACCCCGGGCCAACGGTTCCATCTTGATCTTGACATCCCCGTACTGCCCGCGGCCGCCGGTCTGTTTTTTGTATTTCCCTTGGACATCTGCTTTATTTTTAATGGTTTCACGATATGGTATTTTCGGAGGCTTCAGATCGACATTCACGTTGTATCTCTGTTTCAATCTATCTGTGATGATCTCTACATGCAGGTGTCCGTTGCCAGAAACGATGAGCTGGTTTGTCTCCGGATCCCTCTCGATCCTGACCGTGGGATCCTCTTCTGTGATCCTATGGACGGCTGTGGAGATCCGGTCCTCATCCGCTCTGGTCTTCGGCTCGATAGCAAAAGAAATGGAAGGTTCTGGAAATTTTATGGCAGCAAATTGGATCGCAGCCCCTTTATCACACAGCGTGTCTCCGGTGGTCGTTGTTTTCAGTTTAGCGGTGGCAACGATATCGCCGGCTTTTGCTTGTCCCGCCGGGATCTGCTCTTTGCCCTGAAGAAAAAAGAGCCCTCCCAATTTTTCACCGGTATCTTTATTCTGATTATGGATCGTCGCGTCTGGATTCACCTTGCCGGAAAATACACGCAGCAGGGATATCTTGCCCGTGTAAGGATCTGAAATGGTTTTAAAGACAAGGCTGGAAAAAGGCTGATCAACAGACAGTTTGACTCCACCCTCTTCTCCCTGGATCTCTTCTCTGAGAAGGGGGGAAGGGAGAAAATGGATCATTCCGTCCAGAATAGGCTGAGCCCCAATATTGAGGAGGGCAGAAGCTGCAAATATTGGGAAAAACTCTTTTTTATTTATACTGTTCTTCAAACCAAGAAGAAGCTCCTCAGAAGACAAGGTTCCCTGCTCAAAATATTTTTCCATCAGGGCTTCATCGTTTTCAGCGATCATCTCTGTCAATTCTTCGACTTTTTTTTCTACCATGTCCTTCATATCATCCGGGATCTCACTCTCTTTGAATTTTCCGCTTTCGTTTTTCTCGAAAATGTAAGCCTTTTTATGGATCAGGTCCACCACTCCCGAAAAATTGTGTTCTTTTCCGATAGGAATCTGGACCGGAACAGCTTTTCGGCCAAAGAACTGGTGAATAGACTCCACCGTTCGGTTAAAATCTGAATTCTCCCTATCCAGTTTATTTATGATGATGATCCGAGGCAGCTCGAATTCATTCAACATTTCCCAAACTTTCTCCGTCCCGACCTCTACTCCGGCAACACCGCAGACAACAAGCGCTCCCGCATCAACAGCGCGCAAGCTCGCCCGAGTATCCCAGAGAAAATTTGTGTAACCGGGACAATCGATAAAATTTATCTTATGCCCTTTCCATTCAAGATGGCATAAGGCCGAAATGATCGAGATCTTCCTTTCGATCTCATCCGGGTCATAATCCGTCACAGTATTTCCAGCATCCACTTTCGTGAACCGGGAGGTCACTCCCGTGTCGAATAGAAAAGATGCAGCTATAGAGGTCTTTCCCGATGAACCATGCCCCACAATTCCGATGTTCTTGATCTTTTCAGCATCATAATCTTTCATCCTGTTGCCTCCTAGAATGAGTACAGATACGTATTTCTGTTGATTTTACAATCTCAAGAAAATAGCAACGGATATCATACAATAAACTATCCATCCGACTCAAGACAAAATTGGTGGTATTCCCCAAGAGGATATGTATTTGGACCCATATTCCAGGGGGGAATATCAAAAACTGTATTTTGGATCAGAGAGATGCAAGGAAACTCTGTAGATCTTCGGGAAGGGGTGACCAAAATTGAACGGGTGTTCCGCTCTCCGGGTGGACAAAGCTCAAGGCATGGGCATGAAGAAAAAGACGCACCGACGGCTTTTTCCCTTTACGCCGTCCGTACCTTGTGTCTCCCACAATAGGATGCCCAGACGAAGCCAGATGGACTCTCAGCTGATGCGTCCTGCCGGTATGAGGCTCCAGAATAAGAAGAGTATATTCTGTAAAATGACGATCGACTCGATAATGAGTGACAGCTGATTTCGGCTTCTTGGTCTTCACCGATATCCTCCCGCCATATTTGACATGGCGGCCGATCGGCAGGTCAATGGTTCCTTCGGTTCGAGGCATCTTCCCCCAGATCAAACCATAATATATCTTTTTGACCGCTCTGGCTTTGAATTGATTCTGAAGATTGGCATAGGCTTCGGGTGTTCGGGCGATCACCAGCAAACCGCTCGTCTCTTTATCCAGACGGTGCACCAGTCCTGGGCGCATTTCAGGTCCAACGCCGGATATATCCGGGAAGTGAAAAAGAAGGGCATTTACGAGGGTATGGGAACGGACTCCAGCACCAGGATGGACAACCATTCCAGAAGGTTTATTTATAACGACAAGCTGCGGATCTTCATGGACAACCTCAAGTGAGATGTCCTGGGGTTCGATATGATCAGACAGAACTTTTTCATACACAAGAGCAATTCTGTCTCCAGTTTTCAGTCGATAGCTTGCTTTTCTTGCCACACCATTCACCGATACATTGCCGTTTGATATCAAACGTTTGAGAAAGGACCGCGTCAGCTCTGGAATCTGATCTGAAAGGAATGCATCCAGTCTTTTATCCTGACCAAAGGAAGGAGTGACAGAGATCTCTTTTTTAGGCACCTTTTCTTTTTTTTAAAAAAACAAAAAGAAGGATCCCTGCAACAAGCCCCACCAGAGAAAAAAGCTGAGGATAAGATAGACTGAGATAAGGAGATGGATTTTGAAAGACATAGGTCTTGTCAGGATGATCACCTCGATAAAACTCTGTGATGTACCTGATAACAGAATAATTCAAGATATAAAGGGCAAAAACCTGTCCATCGAACCGTTTCTTTTTCAAAACAAGGAAAAGAATGAAAAAGTTCAAGAAGTTCAAGCCTGACTCATAGAGTTGTGTCGGATGCAGGGATGTCCCCAGTGGGATCCCCGTTAAATTATGGGCATAATCATTATGGAATTGAACGGACCATGGCAGCGAACACTCCGAACCATAACAGCATCCGGCACTGAAACATCCGATACGACCGAAGGCATGTCCCAAGGCAACAGCCGGTCCGGCAATGTCTGCTGTTTTCCATACAGGAATCTTGTGCCTGTTCATGAACCAGAGTGCAAAGACCACACCAAAGGCCAATCCTCCCTGGAATACACCGCCTGATCTTGCAAGACTGAGGAGTTCTCCAGGGTGTTTGGTATAATACGAAAAATTTGCCACGAACAATATTAATTTGGCTCCGGCCAGAGAAATCAGAATGGTATAAAAGGCTACATCAAGCAGCCGGGAAGCATTCAAACCCGCTTTTTTCGCTTGGACATACATAAACCAAAGCCCACATCCCACTCCAAGAGCCAGCATGAATCCATAGGTATGAATGGTCAAGGGCCCTAATTTGAATAAAACTGGAAGCATCTTATCTTCTCCTGAAAAAGAAAAGGATAAAAAGGAGGGCGGCTCCTATCGAAATGCAGGAATCCGCGATATTAAAAGTGGGCCAATGCCATTTTATAATGATGAAATCGAGGAAGTCGACGACAAAACCCCTAAAGATCCTGTCTATAAGATTGCCTAAAGCTCCTGCAAGGACAAGAGAAAGAGAAATCTTCATCCCTCTCTCTGAAGAGGATGTCTTTAAAAAATAGAAAATGACAAGACCCAAAGCAATAAGCGATAATGCGGTCAGCACAATAAATACCCAGGAGCTGCTGGAACGGGAAAAAAATCCAAATATGGCTCCCCTGTTCTGGACATGGATCAGATTAAAAAAACTGGGAATAACGGTTTTTGTCGAATGGATCGGTATATTTTTGACAACAAGAAATTTTGTGATCTGATCGAAAGCGACCAGGACAAAGATCAGAGCTATATAAAGTCTATTCCGTTTCACCTGAGATCTCCTTTACCACTTTTTCACACCTCTCACAAAAATCAGGTGCATCGGAGCTGGACCCGACATATGAAGACAACATCCAGCAGCGATTGCATTTTCCCCCTGGAGCCTTCTCCACTTTCACAGTAATGTCATGGGCAGAGCGCGATCTCCATTCGACTTCGGATACTATGAAATAAGAAGGAAGTTCCTGTTCATGCTCTTCTAGGATTTTTTTCTGCCCGACAGGTACGGTCAAGACGATCTTGGCTTCGAGCGAATTCCCGATCTTTTTTTTCTCCCGTGCGATCTCCAGTTCTTTCAATACTTTCTCTCTTATTTGGCCGAGTGTCTCCCATTCTTGGAAAAGATCATCTCCAAACCATGATCGATCGAAATCAGGAAAGTCTGTTAAATGAACGGATTCGGCCTTATCTTCGAAACCAGGCATGGCATCCCAAGCTTCTTCAGTCGTAAAGGGAAGGATCGGAGCGAGAAGTTCAAGGGATGATCTTAGGAGAAAAAACATCGCTGTTTGGGCAGATTTTCTCAAAGGGGATCTTTTCCCAGAACAATAAAGTCTGTCTTTGAGCACATCCAGATAAAAGGAGCTGAGATCGACCGAAAAAAAGTTGTAAAGAGTATGATAAACGGTATGATATTCATAATCAGCATAGGCTTTCCTGATCTTGATGCCGGCCCGCTTGAATCTTTCCAGGATCCAGCGGTCAAATGCAACCATCTCATCAGGAGACAGAATCTCTGTGTCAGGGAAAAAATCATACAGATTTCCGAGAAGGAATCTCCAAGTGTTCCTGATCTTACGGTAAGCCTCAATCAAGCGCAGGATGGTTTCTTTGCTATAACGAGCATCTTCTTTGTAGTTCAGCATGGCCACCCAGAGTCTAAGGATCTCGGCTCCGTTTTGAGAAATAATCTCATCTGGATCCACATAGTTTCCCAAAGATTTAGACATCCCTTTCCCTTGTTCGTCCAGGACAAATCCATGCGTGATACATGTCTTATAAGGGGATCTTCCTTTAGCTCCGAGACCGACCAGGAGCGAGCTGTTGAACCATCCTCTATATTGATCATGACCCTCGATGTAGACATCCGAAGGCCAAGGCTGGTCCTTCCTCTTTCCAAGTACATTATGGCTGGACCCGGATTCGAACCAAACATCCAGGATATTGTTTTCTTTATTGAATTCCTTGGATCCACATTCAGGGCAATTTGTTCCAGGAGGCAACAGTTCCCCAGCTGATCTCTCATACCATACATTGGCTCCCTTCTTCTCGAAAATATTGGCCACATGCAGGGCAATGGATTGATCCGCGAGAATATTGCCGCACTCGTTGCAATAAAAAGCTGGGATCGGAACTCCCCAAGATCTCTGCCGGGAGATGCACCAATCAGGTCTGGCTTCAATCATATTTGAGATGCGTTCTTCTCCCCAGGAAGGGATCCAATTGATCGCTTTGATCTCATTGAGTGCCTTTTGCCTCAGATCGGAAGCATCCAGTGAGATGAACCATTGAGCCGTTGCTCGGAAAATAACCGGGTGCTTGCATCTCCAACAGTGAGGATAGGAATGCACAATTTCTTCTGATTTTAAAAGAGAGCCTTCCTTCTGCATATCCTCTATGATCACAGCATTCGAATCGAACACATTCATCTTGGCATATTTTTCAACCTGTGCTGTAAAACAGCCTTCACTGTCCACTGGAGCATAGGCGTCCAGACCGTGGGCCGATCCTGTTACGTAATCATCCTGGCCATGGCCTGGAGCCGAATGCACACAGCCTGTTCCTTGATCAAGCGTCACGTAGTCTGCAAGCAAGAAGACGGATTCCCTGTCGATGAAAGGATGCCGCGCTTTCATGCCTTCAATGTCTTTTCCATGAAAACTGACCAGGATATTCGGTTTATCAAATCCTAATTCTTCTGAAAGGACGGGAATCAACCTCTTGGCTGCGATAAAGATATTTTCCTTGGCTTCAAAAGCCGCATATTCGTAGTCAGGATGGAAAACGATGGCTAGGTTTGCCGGAAGTGTCCAAGGTGTGGTTGTCCAGATCAAAATCGAAACATTCTTTCCCTTTAGAGCTGGAAATTTAGTGGAGAGGTCGGTTATCATCGGGAATTTCACATAGATGGAAGGAGATTTCCTGTCTTTGTACTCTATTTCAGCTTCCGCCAAAGCCGTCTTGCAATCGATGCACCAGTACACGGGTTTTTTCCCCTTATATACATTTCCAGAAGCAAAAAAAGCGGCAAGATAGCGGACGACCTCTGCTTCATACTCGGGATGCATGGTAAGATAAGGATCTTCCCATTCTCCAAAGACTCCCAGTCTCTTGAACTGATCTCTTTGGATTCCCACATATTTCAAAGCATATTTTTTGCATTCTTCTCTGATGGAAAGGGTAGACAGATCCCGTTTTTCTTTTTTTAAGAGCTGATCGACCTTTATCTCTATAGGAAGTCCATGGCAATCCCATCCAGGAACATAGGGGACCTTGAAGCCCTCCATAGTTTTGCTCTTCAAGATGAAATCCTTGAGGATCTTGTTAAGGGCTGTACCAAGGTGAATATTCCCGTTGGCATAGGGGGGGCCGTCGTGAAGAACAAACGGTTTGGCATTTTCTCTTTTCTTCTGGATCTTGGAATACAGTTTGATTTCCTCCCACTTCTTCAGGATCTCGGGCTCCATAATGGCAAGCTTGGCCTTCATAGCAAAGGTAGTTTGGGGAAGATTCAGCGTCTCCTTTATCTTGGAACTGTCATTCATTTCCGTCTCCACATCTTGTATATATTCGGATATTATAGACGAAGTCATCCCAATTCTCTACTCCTATTTGGTAAAGGAAATACCGGGGCCACCAAGGTATCTTGAAGGGAGGTTAACCCTAGATAGTCGGTTTATGACTGCTTGATGAAATGAGCTCCCCGGCTGATAGGATTGCTCAAGGCGGCCCGGGTTATCATGAGAGCCACCTGGATCCCATGTCTCAGTTCAACGACCTTTCTGTCCATACGGGCTTCTTTGTAGAACTTTTCGATTCTATGGCGCAGATAGTCGAGATCGGCTTGAGCCCTTTCCAGTCTTTTTTTTGTGCGGATGATGCCGGCATAATTCCACATCGTTGACCGGATCAACATCCAATCATGATTGATCAGTGCCGGATCGATGTCTTCTTCAACTGCGGGGTAGTACCATTCATGAATGTCCTTAAATTTCATGGAATTGTCGGGATCATAGTGCGCTACGATGTGCTGAGCGGATCTTGTCCCCCAGACCAATCCTTCCAGCAAGGAAGTAGAGGCAAGTCGGTTAGCGCCATGCAGCCCCGTGCAAGCTACCTCTCCCACAGCATATAGCCTCTTGAGAGAACTCTCCCCCCAGCTGTTCACCATAACTCCTCCACAACAATAATGGGCCACAGGGATCACCGGTATCGGATCCTTGGTGATATCGATTCCGTAATGGAGACAGGTCTTATAGATATGGGGAAATCTTTTTTTTATGTCCAGCTTGGTATAAGAGGCCAGGTCCAGGTAGACATAGTTAGCATTAGAATTGACCATTTCTTCATATATGGCGCGGGTGACTTGATCACGCGGTCCCAATTCACCCCTGTCAACCGATTTCTTTAAAAATGTCCGGCCGGTTTTTGTCTTGAGACGGGCTCCTTCCCCTCTCAATGATTCCGATATCAAAAAACTATCGACATCTCTGTGAAACAGAGATGTGGGATGAAACTGTATATACTCCATGTTGATGATGCGCGCTCCGGCTCTGTAGGCCATCGCATAACCATCCCCTATCGACCATCTTGGATTCGAGGTATAAAGGAAGACAGCGCCGCATCCTCCTGAGGCAAGAAGGGTATATGTAGAAAGAATGGTTTTCACTCTCCCTCTTTTTGTGTCGAGAACATAGGCTCCCAAACAATGAGATTTCTGGTAAAAGGAGACTGGGCTTTTAGAATGGTGAGGAACCGTCAATAAATCCACGGCTGTGTGCTCGGTGAGAATCAGCACATTGGAATATTTTTCCAAAGCAGCGACGAAAGTCTCCTGGATCGTTTTTCCCGTTGTATCCTTGACATGCAAGATCCGTCTGCGGGAGTGGCCTCCCTCCTGGGTGTAATCCAAAGAATCCGGTGAGCTGCGAGCAAAAGGGATCTTCAGTTCCTTGATCAATATCTTGTCGATGATCTCCTTTCCCTCATGCGCTAAGATCTCGACTGCTTCAGGATTGCTGATCCCGTTCCCTGTTTTGAGAACGTCCTGTTTTAACAGCTCTGGATCATCATCCTTCCCTAAAGACACAATCCCTCCTTGGGCATAAAATGTATTCGACTCCTCCTTTTTTTCGTTCTTGGTGATAATCACGACTTTAAGCCCGCTTTTGGCTAATTCCAAAGCTGCACTTGCTCCAGCGACCCCACATCCCAGAATGAGAACATCGGTTTTTATCTTGTCAATGTCTGCCATTTTCCTTTTCCATGAAGCCGTGCTTTTTCACCGGTCATAAAAAATCCATGCTGATATCCAACGATGTAGAGGAATGGGTCAAACCGCCAGCCGAGATGAAATCAACTCCCAGCCGGGAAAGCTCTGCAATCCTTTTTAGAGTCACATTCCCAGAGACTTCAAGGGGAATTCTCCCAGAGATCCAATCGACGCAACTTCTCATCTCCTCCAGGGGCATATTGTCGAGCATGATCCTGTCCACCCCGATCGCAAAAGCTTCTTTCGCCTCTTCAAGATTCTTTGTCTCGACCTCGATTAGGATGTGCGGTTCTATGTTGGATCGGGCTTGTTTTACAGCCTTTGTGATTCCTCCACAGATTTTTAGATGGTTGTCCTTGATCAAAACCATGTCTGAAAGACTGAAACGATGATTCTCCCCCCCTCCCATCCTCACCGCATATTTTTCTAGAGATCTCCATCCAGGAGTCGTCTTTCTTGTGTCGAGTATCTTTGTCTTTGTTCCCTTCAGAGCATTCACATAAAGAGATGTCTCGGTAGCAACACCTGACAGTCTTTGCAGAAAATTCAAGGCTGTCCTTTCTGCTTTTAAGATCGATGTCGAACATCCTTTGACCCTAGCAAGTTTCTCTTCTTTCTGTATGGCATGCCCGTCTTCAACAAACGGATCAAATGAGATAGAAGAGTCGACCCTTTTGAACACTCTGCCGGCGATATATATCCCAGCAAGTACTCCTGGCTGCTTGGCCATGATGAGCGCTTGTGAGATCGATTCCTGCGGGATAATATTCTCAGACGTGATATCTCCCCTAGGAAGATCCTCTCGCAATGCGGCGTCTATAAGAAAATCGGAGTCTTCTGCATTCATTTTGTGAGATTATATGCTCTTTCTATTATCGCGTCAATTGACAAGAGAGAAGATACTTCTTTATATTGACAGCAATGAAAAAAAGCAATCTGGTCTATGTCCTCCTTTCCATCCTTCTCTCCGTTGTTCTGCTCGGTTTTCTCTTCTCCCAGATAGAATTCCGTGATTTCCTCGAGACCCTCAAGAACATTTCGGTCCCCCTGCTTTTGGTATTCATGGGTATGCATTTTATGAATTCCGCCTTGAGAGCCATACGGTATCAATGGCTGCTCCATCCGCATTCCATCCGTTTCGGAAACATCTTCCTGGTCACGCTGATCAGGAATGTTTTTGTAGACCTTTTCCCTGCCAGAATCGGCTCTCTCTCCTATATCTATATTCTCAACAAAAGGATGAATTTTTCATTTGAGGTTGCAACATCTTCTTTTGTTGTCGCCTTTGTCTTTGACTTTTTGACGCTAAGCCCTTTTCTCATCACAGCCATTTTCGCTGTCGGTATGGGAACGAATGCCATTTCCAATCCTACGACCATCCTTATCTCGGCGGTCTTTTTTATCCTTATTTTTATTGTCCTCTGGAAGCTGATAGAGTTTTCCACGCTTTTCGTGAAAGGATTCGCCTTCATAACAAAAAAGCTGGGATGGGAAGAAAAGAGATGGATCAAAACTTCCATAGAAAAGCTCCTTTCTACTATTGATTGTCTCAAGGATATCAAGAATAAAAAGCTCTACGGAAAGCTGTTTGGGATCTCGATGCTGATGCGGCTGGCAAAATACAGCACTCTCCATGTCCTTCTTGTCTCTCTTCTCAAGTCCCACGGATTCACATTCAAGACGCTGAACATCTGGAAAACGATCTTGGGAATCACAGGCGCTGAATTGACCTCAGCCCTGCCTATCAAAGGACTCGGAGGATACGGGACCTGGGAATCAGCCTGGGCTCTTACCTTCAGACTTATGGATTTCGAACCCCGATTGGCTATTATATCTGGGCTTGGAGTACATCTCATCACCAATCTTTTCGAATATTCTATCGGGATAATCAGCATCGTCATCCTGGTCCTTCCACTCATTCGAAAGTCAAGACAGAGAAACATCTGACTCTTCCTTCCATAAAAGGATATCATCTCACTCTATAGCCTTAAGTTTCCCTTGCTTTCATGTATGATTTTTCCTACAATACTTTCCAGTCCCATCAAGACGCCCCCCATAAAAACAGATTAATTGGACAGGGACGAGTCCTTATCTTCTCAGGGAGTTCAAAATGGTAAAACAAACATTAAAAACCATGGAGGAAAGAAGAAAAACCTATATACGAGCACTCCTTAAAAAAGAACCCAAGGATCTCCGGTTCTGTGTTCTCGGAGCAGGACACGGAGGTCTGGCCATGGCCGGTCATTTGGCCATCAACGGATTTCAGGTCAACCTATACAATAGAGGCCAAAAAAAGCTCAGGCCTGTCATCCATAGAAAAGCGATCAAGGTTGAAGGGGAAGTCAAAGGACTCGGTAAAATCTCTCTTGCTTCCAAAAATATTAAGGATTGTCTTGAAGACGTAGATATCCTTATGGTCGTCGTTCCCGCCAATGCTCACCGCTTCATGGCTCAAACCTGCGCTCCTCATCTCAAGGAGAACCAGATCGTCATTCTTAATCCAGGACGGACCGGCGGCACTCTTGAATTTCATCAAGTTCTCAAAGAACAGGGCCTGAAAAAATTTCCATTTCTGGCCGAGACGCAAACATTTCTGTATGCTTCGCGCGCTATCGGCCCTTCCCATGCCAAAATTTTCTCTGTCAAGAATACAGTGCCCCTGGCGACACTCCCAGCTCACTGGATCCCAGGCGTCCTTAAAGTGATCAACAAAGCATTCCCCCAGTTTGTCCCTGGAGATAATATCTTTAAAACAAGTTTTGACAATATCGGAGCTGTTTTCCATCCAGCTATGACCATTCTCAACGCCGGATGGATCGAAGAAACCCATGGAGATTTTGAGTATTACATAGAAGGTGCCAGTGAATCCATCTCCACAGTTTTAGAGAGGCTGGACAAAGAACGGCTAGAAGTTGCCGGAGCGTTGGGGATCAAAGCCATGAGCGCCCGGACATGGCTGTATGTGGCCTACAGCGCGACAGGAAACAATCTTTTCGAAGCCATCCATGACAATCCAGGATATATCGGCATCAAAGCTCCAGACAGGTTGCACCATCGCTATATCGACGAAGATATTCCCATGAGCATGGTGCCTCTATCATCCATAGGAAAAATGCTCAAAGTGAAAACGCCGACAATCGACGCCATCATCCATCTAGCCAGTATCATGCGGGGAAAAGATTATTGGGGAGAAGGCAGAACGGTCGAACGGCTCGGTCTCCAAGGCATGTCGATCGCAGATATCCGGCTTCTCGCTGTTACTGGTTAGAGATGACATTGATCCAGGAACGTTTTTCTTTACACATTGAAGATATCCACAAAGCTCTCCATTCCGCCCTTTCCCGAGGAGGCGACTTTGCTGAGGCATATCTGGAATACACCCAGACTCAATCCATCGATATGGAAGAAAATATTATTAAAGATACATCCGAGGCCATCAGCAGGGGCATCGGTCTCCGGGTCCTAAAGGGAGACCAAACAGGGTACGGATATTCAAATACTCTTACTTCCAAGAACGTCATGAAAGCTGCCATGACAGCAGCCAATATCGCCGCAGAAAGCTCTACCACAACAGCAAGTACACCCAAGCCTCGTGATTACAAGCATGACTATTATTCTGTTGTCAAGCCCGCCCACACCACCGAATTGGAGAGCAAGCTTGCCCTTGTTAAGAAAGCCTATAAAGCCGCAGAACATTTCGATCCCAAGATCATCCGAGTGAAAGTATCACTCATGGATTCCATTCAACATATCACCCTCCTTAATTCAGATGGGCTTCTAATCTCGGACGAGCGCCCTATGGTCAAATTGGTGTGTTTAGCCATTGCAGAGAAAGGAAGTCTCCGCGAAGCGGGTTTTGCTGGAGGGGGAGGCCGTGTCGGTCTAGAATATTTCATAGACACTCTGTCCCCTCAGAAAATCGGAGAGGATGCTGCCAAGGAGGCGATCGATCTTTTGAACGCACTGCCCTCTCCTGCAGGGGAAATGCCTGTCATATTGTCGCCCGGACACAGCGGTGTTCTCATCCACGAGGCTGTCGGACATCTTCTCGAGGCAGATTTTATTAGAAAAAAAACATCTGTATTTTGGAACAAATTAGGGAAAAAAGTGGCCGGCGAGCAGGTCTGTATTCATGATGACCCAACGATCGGAGGTTACCGCGGATCATACAATGTGGATGATGAAGGCACCATCCCTCAAAAAACAACCCTTATCCGGGATGGAAAATTGGTGGGACTGCTCCAGGACAGGCTTTCAGCAAAACTATTGGAAATGCCTCTAACCGGTCATGGCCGCAGACAAAACTATTCATGTATCCCAATCCCCCGGATGAGCAACACCTACATTGACCGAGGAAAGTATGCTCCGGAAGAGATCATTCGCTCTGTCAAAAAAGGATTCTATGCCCATCGATTTCAGGGTGGGCAGGTGGAAGATTCAGGGAAATTCACTTTCACCGTGAGTTCAGGTTATCTTATCGAAGAGGGAAAATTGACGGTTCCCGTCAAGCAAACAACATTGATCGGGACAAACATTGATATCTTGAATCAGATCGAGATGGTCGGCTCCGACCTAAGATTCGGACCTCAGACAGGAACCTGCGGTAAAGAAGGGCAAGGAGCTCCTGTGACAGATGGCTGTCCTACAATTAAAATCGCCCGAATGACAGTCGGGGGCATTAAATGAGTGAAAGGAGACATCCCGCATGGTTCGACGATCTGACTGACCGGCTGGTTGAAATCGGACTTAAAAGCGGCGCTGACGAGATAGAAGTTTCTCTCGGCGACAGCAGTGAATTCAGCACAGATGTCAGACAAGGAAGGATCGAAAGCCTGGTCGAGGCTGGCTTCCGTCACGTGAGCTGCCGGATCATCAAAGATAAACGAACGGCATATATCAGTTCTTCGGATCTATCATGGGAAGTGCTCCAGCATCTCGTAGAAAACGCTGTCAAAAGGGCGGCTCTATCCCATCCTGATCCAGCCGCTGGGCTCCCTCCTTCAGAAAATCAAGCAAAGAATATCTCCGATCTGGACCTATTCGATCCCTCCATCGAAGAGATGCTTCCAGAATCCAAGATCGCTCTGGCTGTTGAAACAGAAAGACTGGCCTTGAAAGAGAAGAAGATAACAAATTCTCACGGTTCGAGCTTTGAAACCCGGCAGGTAGAAACCATTCTGGCAAACTCCAATGGATTTCACGGCAGCTTTCGAGAAACCTTTTTCAGTCTGGGGCTCGGCCTCCAAGCCGGGGAAACCGACAACCTGGTCGAAGAATACTGGTCTTCTGCATCCCGCTCGTTCAGAGGACTAGAGTCTCCAGAAACCATTGCCCAGAAAGCTGTTGAAAGGACCATCCGGCAGTTGAATCCTAGAAAAATTCCAACACAGAATGTCCCTGTTCTTTTTGAATCCCGGATGACATCCTGGCTCATGGGATTTCTTTTTACATGTGTTTCAGGTATTGCCATCTACCAAAAAACATCCTTCCTAGCAGACCGATTGGGTGAGAAAGTCGGGAATGAAGCCCTTACTGTACTGGACCACGGATTGATGCCGGGAAGATTGGGAAGCAGTCCTTTTGATTCAGAAGGGATTCCCTGTCAAAAGACACCGGTCATCGAGAGAGGAATTCTTAAGAACTATCTTTGCAACACCTACGCTGCCAGAAAACTCAAGATCCAGTCAACAGGAAATGCAGAGGGTTCTGGAATCAGCCCGAGAAATTTCTATTTACTGCCTGGGGACGATTCTGCGGAAGCCATCGTGTCCTCTATGGACCGAGGTCTTGTATTAACCCGCGTTATCGGACACGGACTCAATCCCGTGACCGGTGATATTTCAAGAGGGGCCTTTGGATTTTGGGTAGAGAAAGGAGAGATCGCCTTTCCTGTTTCAGAGATCACGATTTCCGGAAATCTCAACAGTATCTTGAAAGAGCTGAAAATTATCGGAAATGATCTGGAATTTCGGAGCTCCGTTTGCGGGCCATCCGTTCTTATCCCTCAAATGACGGTGGCCGGGGAAACGACCTAAAAACCGTTCAGGCGCATCACATCTTTTAATCTTCGCTTCGGGACATGCAGCCGGCCTCCTGCATCTTTCCAGTATTGGACGGATCCCTCGAGTTCTTCGACAACAGGGCTTTCCGCGGGATAACCAAATGCCAGGACAGAGTCTATCCGGTGAGTGTCCGGAACTCCAAGAATTCTGTGGAGAGGCTTTCTTTCGATCGAAATAAGCCAACAGCTGCCGATCTTCTTCTCCCATGCAGCCAGGATCATATTCTCAACGGCAGCACCGACATCCCGTTCGAAGTTCTCAGCGCTAACTTCTGTATTGACCAGAACCACAATATACGCTACCGGCTCTTGGCCTTTTTTTGGATCTCCCTCAGGCGCGATATAAGCCGCCCAATTCAAGCAGGGAAATATTTGATTTTTCAGATCCTTATCATCAACAAGGATAAATTCCAAAGGCTGTCGGTTTGCTGCAGAAGGAGCCAGCCTTCCTGCATCCACCATGTTTTCCAATTCAGCGCGGGAAACCGGATCGCAGCCAAACTGCCGGATGGAGCGACGGGAAAGTATCACATCCAATAAACTCATTTCGGCCTCCTTTCAAACAAGACTTGCGACCCAAAAAGAAAAATCTGCCTCGGGCATCGCTCCGTTCATACGTCCCCGCTCATTCCCGTTGGCAAGAACAAGGAAGGTCGGAACAGCATGAATACCAAGCTGCCCGGAAAAGGATGAATGTTGATCCGTGTTCATCCGGAGGACGGTCAGTTCTCCTGCACGTCTTCCGGCTAGTTTCTCCAGAATCGGGTGCATGATCTGGCATGGAGCGCAGGCGGGAGAATAAAAATCCACGAGCAAAGGAAGCTTTGACTTCTGCATGAGCAGATCCAGCTGGGCAGGCGTTCCTTCCAGAACCATCCCCGGTTGGGGGAGCTCCTTGCGACACTTTCCGCAAACAACCTTTTTATCTCCTGCAAATGCAGGATAATTGTTTGTCGCGCCGCATTCTATACAGCTGACCCGGGTCTTCTCAGTCATTCACCTGTCATTTCTTTTTGTCAGGAAACTTCTTTGGAACCGGAGTGACTGTTTTTCCTTTCGTTTCAAGCTCCTGAAGAATGACCTCGATCCCCTTATTCAGCTGCTCATCGATACCGGCATACTCTTTTGCAGGATCATTCTCGACTTTGATATCAGGCTCGACTCCTACTCCTTCGATGATCCATTTCCCATCTTCGCTATACATAGCGAATTCAGGGCGGTTCAAATACCCGCCATCCAGGAGAGGAAGAGTGTTTCTAATGCCGACGACTCCACCCCAGGTTCTTTTTCCAATGGTTTTGCCGAGATTGTATTTTTTAAATCTGAAGGGAAAGATATCTCCATCCGAAGCAGAGAATTCATCCTGCAAACAGACCATGGGGCCAAGGAAGGCTTCTCCCGGATCCGGTCCAGGAGCCGTATTTCTGGCCATGCCAAAGGCCACCATCTCCCTTCTCAAGCGTTCAACAACCAAGGCGGATACAAATCCTCCTCCGTTGCCCCGTACATCGATGATGAGGGCTTCTTTTCTCAGCTGAGGATAGAAATACTTTACAAATTCATTCAGCCCTGAAACACCCATGTCCGGGATATGGATATATCCGACTCGCCCGTTCGTTGCTTTTGAGACCTTTTCGATATTGGTCTGCACCATATTGAAATAACGAAGCGCTAACTCATCTTTGATCGGAACCACAACGGTTTCCCAGGCTCCTTGCTCCTCAGGCTTGGAATTTATTTTTAGGGTGACCTGCTTTCCTACCATGTTCAGCAGATGCTCATAGATGTTCGACATCGAGCTGCTTAGTTTTCCATTGACCGCGATGATGTAATCGCCCTCATTCACACTCACGCCGACCTCGGTCAATGGCGAACGCAGGTTTGGGTCCCAGTTCTGTCCATTAAGGATCTTAGAAACCTTAAAGAAGCCGGTCGCCTCATCTTTGTTTAAACGGGCTCCGAGAACTCCAACGTCGATCCGTTCCGGTCTAGAAGTATCACCACCTCCAACATAGGTATGTCCCACATTGAGTTCTCCTATCATCTCCCCGATAACATAGGTCAAGTCCGTTCTATGGTTCACAGCCTCTGCGAGCGGCTGATAGCGTTTCTTCATGAGGTCCCAGTCCACACCATGCATGTTCGCCGCGTAAAAAAAGTATTTCATCTGCCGCCAGCATTCTTCGAAGATCTGTGCCCACTCGTCTTTGAGATCTACAAAAACATCCATGTGCGAGAGGTCAAGTTTTTCTTTTATATTTATGGGCGACTTCGGCAGATCAATGATGGAATAGCTCCTGTTCTGATTGACAAGCATTTTTTTCTGATCGGAGGAGATCTCATATCCGTTGATATGTCCCAGATCCGTCTCCTTTTGATTCTTCAGGTCGTATATTTTCAAAGAGGCTCGGGTGTCACGTGCCCCTCTCTTCATGTAATAGAGAGAGTCTTTAACAGAGTTCAATGCCCAGTAATTGGCAACCTCAATAGGAAGACGGATGATCCTGTTCTTCAAACCGGCAGGATCGACTTTGATTGCAGAGGCATCTTTTTCTGGCGATTGATCAGCCGAACTTTTCTTCTTCGTCTTGGTATCATCTGTTTTTTTCTCTTTAGATTCTTCTTTTTTTATTGCTACCTCATCACTTTGGGGCTCAAAAGGATTCTTCACCTCCTTGGAAAGGGTCACCATATAGATCCGGGCCCGTGCAAGATAAGCGAAGTTAAATTCAACAGAGCTAAAAACAGGATTAAAATCCCTTTCTGAATAGAAAAACAGGTATTTTCCTTCAGAATGAAAAGCGGGATAACGAGAACTGTACCAGCCGTCCGTGACTTCAAATGACTTTTTTGAGGCAAGACTGTAGAGATATATTTTCGGCATGGTCTCGACTTCTTGTTTTGAATAAGCGATCCATTGGCTGTCAGGAGACCAGCAGAAATCCCGCATCTCCCAAGCCTCCGCTTGGGCTACCTCAACAGTCTCTCTTGACTGGATATGGACATAATTCAATCTCAGGTTTTTATCTCCCCACAGAATTTTTTTGGAATCAGGAGACCAAAGAAGTTCATATTTATATGTATCCGCATCTGTGGTGAGTTGGATAGGATCGCCTATTCCATCCTGGGAGAGGATGTAGATCTCATCCTCGCCTGAGGTATCAGAAACATACGCGATCCATTTCCCATCCGGAGACCATTTTGAATTCCTTTCGTGTATTCCCGAACTTGAAGTCAGATTCCGAGTGTTTCCATGTTTAGCAGGAACAGTGAAGATCTCTCCACGAGCTCCGAAGAGGGCTCGTTTTCCGTCTGGAGAAATCTCATAATTGGTGATCTGCTGGGCAAGTTTGACCAGCTTTTCACGCCCGGATTTCATGTCATCGGCGATGATGACCGGAACCTGGCTGGTTTCCTCAGACTCAAGATCGAACCGATAAAGATACCCTCCGTTCTCGAAAACGATCGCCTTCTGCCCGAGTGAGGGAAATTTAATGTCATATTCAACAAATTCGGTCAAGCGGTCTGTCTCTTTCGATTCTGTATCATAAACAAATAGATTCATACGTTTGTTTTCGTCTCTATCTGAAAGAAAATAGATCTTGCTTCCTGTCCACATAGGAATGATATCTTGTGCCGGATCCTGCGTGATGTTTTCGATCTGTTTTGTTTCGAAATCATAAATCCAGATGTCATCGGCCATCCCGCCCCGATACCTTTTCCATGTGCGGAATTCCCGGAATATCCTGTTGTAGGCCATCTTTGAGTCATCCGGAGAAAAAGAGCAGAATCCACCGCGGGGAAGCGGAAGCTGTTCCGGCAGCCCACCCTCTACAGCGGTGAGGAAGAGCTGGCCGTTGAAGCTGTTCCATTCCCTATTCCGAGAACGGAACACAACCTGGGTGTTATTATGTTTCCATCCCATTACGAGGTTGTTCGGACCCATGCGGTCCCAGACATGATCCCGTCCTAAAGATGAAGAAAAGGTCAGTCTTTGAGGAACACCTCCTTCACGGGGGATGACATACACTTCCCTGTTTCCATCATATTCTCCCGTGAAAGCAATGGTTTTTCCGTCATGGGAAAATCGGGGAAAGATCTCGTATCCGTCATGCGTTGTCAGTTTCCTTGCGATCCCGCCCCCGGCTGAAACAGTATATAGGTCACCGGCATAGGCAAAAACGATCTGGTCGCTGTGAATCGTCGGCGTTCTAAGCACACGGGCTTCCTGACTTCCTGCAAAGGAAATCGAGCCGAGCAGTAAAATCGCTAAAAATACAGTTAAAATGATTCGTTTCATCGGTCCTCCTAATCACATGTTAAGTATTAAAATATAGCACAGCCGCTTTATAAAAAAAAGAAATCCAGTCTCATCTCATCCGCTTCCTGCCGATCAAAAGAATTCGCTTAACTCTTTCCCTTTTCCTCATTGCTTCTCTTTTTCATTGACATTTCTAAGGAGATGAGTGTAATTAAAAGAGAATTATACAATAGGTATTAACTTACAGGAATTCTTCGAGAAAAGAGGAATAGCCGTGACAGATAACACCTCCAACAACGGATATGACACCCAAGATGGCATCGTTGTAAATAAAGCCTCTCCCCAAGAGATCCAAACCATTACAAACGTTATTAAGCTCCTGGATAAAACGGTAAACCAGAGAAAGATATTTCCGAAACAGCATGAAAACGTCAAAAAATTTCTCGGCCTTGCATTCGAAGAACTGAAAAAATACCTGGATCACCACGCCAAACTCGAACTGATCGTAAAGGACTTTTCCATCTCTTTCAAAAACGAGATCATCTTTTCAGATGATGAGATCAACCGGAGTTTGCCGTACCTTTTCTTCAAGGACGGCATGAAAATCCTTTATTTTCATAAAAATCTGACCGAAGGGGAATTCCAGGATTTCATTGAGATCGTGCATGAAAATTCCCTTCTTCCCCCTATTGAGAGCGATGTTGTCTTCTCGCTCTGGGAAAAGGATTTCGCCCATATCAGTTTTTACGCGACTGATGAGTTTTTAGAAACCAAGATAAGTTCGGTAACCAAACCAAAATCTTATTCCCTTGACAAAAATGATCTTATCACCGGGACTATCGAATTGCTTCCCGAAGACAAAGAAGCACTGGAACGAAAACTGCTCCAGCCACAAGATCATGAAATCCCAGCCTCCGGGAGTTTCTCCTCTATATCAGAAGAAAAAAAGCCTTCTTCTCATACAACTCCCAAAAATCTCAATCAGGAGGATTTCTCTCTACTTGAACTCATGATCCAAAAGAACAGAAATATCGATGATGATGACGAGCTCATAGACCTGTTCATTGAAATGCTTCTCCTCGATCAGAGACCAGAAGGGTTCACCAAAAATCTTTCCGCACTCCGTCAAGAACTCGATGAACTGATCGAGAAGGGCGACTTTACACGGGCCTGTCATATCCAGGCCGCAGTCTATGAGATACGAAAATCTTTTTCTCTCCATGATAACGTGAATATTGAACAGGTTAAACATCTGATATCCGGCATGAAAAATGAGCTCGCCTTCAAAGCCATCCAAGAAGCAATTCAGAAGGGATTGGTCAAAGACATGGATTCATTTTTCAAATATTTGCTCAAGATCGGTCCCGATACTCTTCCTCTAGTCAGTCAATTGTTCAATCAGAAACCAGGTGAGACTTTTCTTATGAAAGCGCCCGGATATTTTCACCAGATCGCCCAAAAAAACATCTCCCGTGTTTTTCAGGTTACGGAAAATGCCCCGGTCGAGTTAGTTCGTTGCGTGATCACATCCCTCGGGATGTTGAAAAACAAAACCGCGGTCCCCTGCCTGATAAACTTCATCAAATCTACCGATCCCAGTATCCAAAAAGATGCCATCCATGCATTAGGAGAGATAGAGGATATCACAGCCTCGAAAGCCCTGATTCCCCTTCTTTCTGACAGAAACAGCGATATTCGTATGCTTGCAGTAAAAAACATGCGGCTTTTTCCTGAAGAAACACTTCTTTCGCCACTCATTTCGATCATCGAAGACAGAACTTTTAAAAAAAAATCTCCTCAGGAAAAACATGTCTTCCTAAAACACATCTGCAAGCTTAAGTCCAAGAGGACTGTCAATGTTTTTAAAATGCTTATAAAAAACCCCGGACTCTTTTCACGGACGAAAAAAATCGAGACAAGCCTTTGCGCGATCGAAGTCCTGTCGTCAGCAGATTGGGACCAAGCCCAACGTCTCCTGGAGGATGGCAGCGCAGTCCGCAACAAACACATCCGATCCGCATGCCGAGATGCTCTCCAAAACAAAAAAAAAGTGGAGCCGGCCTCACATGAATAAACCTGTCTCTCCTCATAAGCCCGATGAAGCACAACCCTATATGTCCAAACCGGAGATGGAGGTCATTCAAGAAGGGATCTCGATATTGGGTAGGATCTACTCCTTGTTCAAGATCACCAAGATCTATGCTCTCAACAATGAGTTGGTCGTGAAAGAAATGGAAATTCTTTGGACAGATCTAGTAAATTCCGCGAAACAATACGGCCAGACTGCATTCCATCTCCACCAGAACTCGTTTTTTTTCAACGGGATCAAATTGAAATTTAACTATTCCAATTTTGGTTTATTCCGATTCATCATGGCTGAGATGGAAAAAAGGGAAATAAACCTGATCCGGTTCCTTCCCGGATTGGAACGAGGGGAGCTGAGCGCCTTCATCTCCCTCCTCCACACAGAGACCAAGGATAAAAACAATGCTATGCAGGAATTCAGAAAGGCTCTGAAAGAGAATGGTATTGTCTCCATATCTGCAGAAAAGTTCATTCCCACCGAGACAAAAACAAAAACACACAAGGAAAAAGAAGCCTCACGAGTATATTTCTGGAGCATCACACATTTAAATGAGATTTTCACCCGGCACAAGGAGGAACAGAAAATCCCGTTGTTGACGGCCAAGCGGTTGATCCAATCGATCTTCAATAAATTGAATGATAGCGAATCCTTCATCCACGGACTGACCACCGTAAAAAACTTCGACGAATACACATTAAATCATTCTGTCAATGTCTGCATCCTGGCCCTGGCTTTGGGAAATAGGATCGGCCTGGAAAAAACAGATCTTGTCGACCTAGGTTTAAGCGCCTTTTTTCATGACATAGGCAAACTGGAGATCCCGCTTAAAATTCTCAACAAACCGGGTAGATTGGATCAAGACGAAAGAAAAATGATCGAAAATCATCCTCATTTCGGAGTTCATAGACTCATCACTTTGAGAACTAAAAGCTATATCCCGGTTAAAGCTCTGAATGTCGCCATGGAGCACCATGCCCATGAAAATAAGACAGGATATCCAATATATACCAAAAAGAAGACGATCCATTTGTTCAGCAAGATCGTAAAGATCGTGGATGTCTTTGATGCGCTGACCACCAAGAGGCCTTACCGGCCCAGGGATTTCACCCAGCAAGAAGCCCTAAATCTGATGGTTGAAACTATGAGCAGTGAATTCGATCCTGTTCTGTTCAAGATCTTTAGAAATATGATCGGCACCTTTCCTGTCGGTACTCTTGTGCTGCTGGATACAGGAGAGATAGGCATTGTTTTTGAAACGAATCAGGAACATGCAATTCATTTCCGTCCTAGGGTGAAACTGATCTCGACATCCGCAGGAAACAAGATCGATGGAGAGGAGGTCGACCTGACAGAAAAGGATCCGCAAACTCAGGAATTTAAAAGATCGATTGTAAAAACACTCGATCCGAATAAATACAATATCCGAGTTTCTGACTATTTCATGGCTCAAGTCATGTGATCTCCCGATACGGAAGCTTGATTGCCATTTCCAGAAAAACATTGTAGAATCAACTTCATCCCACAAGAGAGAAATTCCCATTGAGCATGCTTGATAAAACTGTCATTGACGCCACTCAAAAAAAACTGTCAGAGGAGATGAAAAATCCGGTCACTTTGATCCATTTCACCCAAGAACCCAGCCGCCTTGCTCTTCCTGACCACATAAAAGCCCAGGAATGCCGCTTCTGCAAGGAAACAAAATCCTTGATCCAAGAGGTCTGCTCTCTCTCTGACAATCTTGATTTGGAGATACTCGACTTTTCAGAAGACAAGAAGCCAATAGATACATACAGGATCGATAAAATCCCGGCAACGGTTATCATGGGAAACAAGGATCATGGCATTCGTTTTTTCGGCATTCCATCCGGTTACGAATATGGAAGTTTCATAGAAGCCATCCTCGACGTCTCAAGAGGCTCCACAAATTTGAAAACCGATATAAAAACCGCTCTTCAAGAGATCAAAACAGACGTCCATCTTCAGGTCTTCACCACGCCCACCTGCCCCTATTGCACCATGGCTGTCCGGACAGCACACCAATTTGCAGTTGAATCCGAAAGTATCCGATCTGATATGGTGGAAGCGACAGAATTTCCACATCTTGTCCAAAAATACAATGTGGCCGGAGTCCCGAAAACAATCATCAATGAAACCACTTCTTTCGAGGGAGCTGTCCCCGAAAAAACATTTCTGGACCAGATCGTTCAGGCACTCTCTCCTGGAGAGAAAGAATAATTGAGGCCTCAGTATGCCCAGAAATGAACTCGATTCAATTTTCCATCCGGAAACCATGGCCATCATCGGCGCATCAAGAAATCCAGGAAGTGTGGGCCATTCCCTTCTTGCCAACCTTATAGACAGCCGCTTCCAGGGAATCGTCTATCCGGTAAATCCTCAGGCAGATGGGATATTGGGAATTAAATGTTTCCCGGATGTCATGTCCATTCCAGATCAGGTCGATCTGGCCGTGATCATCGTCCCAGCAAAGCTAGTTCCAGAAGTCCTCGAGCAGTGTGGAGGGAAAAACATCAAAGGCGCGATCATCATCTCTGCCGGTTTCAAAGAGATCGGGGGAAAAGGCATTGCCCTCGAAAAAGAGATCCAGTGCATTATTAAGAAACACGGTATCTTGACTGTCGGGCCTAACTGCCTGGGTGTTATCAGCACGTCTCCGGAAACATCCATGAACGCAACTTTCGGCACGCAGATGCCTCTGGAAGGCAATATAACCCTGATCTCCCAAAGCGGGGCTCTATGTATTGCCATTCTTGATTACGCCAAGGAATCCAACATCGGTTTCTCAAAATTCATCAGCATGGGGAACAAGGCCGGTCTGACCGAGAACGATCTTCTGCGCTATCTTAAAAACGATCCCAAAACGGATGTCATATTGATGTACCTGGAAGATCTCGTGGATGGAAGAGAATTCATGTCAATTGCCAGGGAAATCACCACAGATCCGGTTAATCCAAAGCCGATCCTGGCGCTCAAAGCTGGGCGAACACTGCTTGGTGCGAAAGCCGCTTCTTCCCATACCGGATCTCTAGCAGGCTCGGATAGAGTGTATGATGCCATTTTCTCTCAATGCGGAGTGATAAGAGGCGAGACTCTGGAAGAGTTGTTTGATTACGCCAAAGCCTTTTCCTGCCAGCTTCTCCCGAAAGGAAAGAACACAGCCATTATAGGCAATTCCGGAGGACCGGGCATTTTGGCTACTGATTCCTGCATCCAGCATGGACTCGATGTTCCGGATTTCTCAGAGACAGTGAAAGGCAATCTTAGACAATATCTACCCCCGTCTGTCACCCTTGCCAATCCTCTTGATCTGGTTGCTGAAGCCCAACACGAACAATATGAAGCGGCATTAAAAGAAGTTCTCAGAGATAAAAACATCCATGCCGCTATCGTTATTCTGACACCGACTGCATTCACTGATGTGGAGAAGATCGCTCGTGCGGTCGTCAGGGTCTCCAAGCGGGTCAAAAAGCCCCTGGTTTGCTGTTTTTTAGGGATCTATGATGTCTCCCAGGGGATCGAGATCCTGGAGGAAAACGGAATCCCCGCTTATAGATTCCCAGAAACGACAGGCCGGGTTTTGGCTGAGATGCACAAATACACACAGTGGCTGAAGCGGCCGAAAACCAGCATAAAGACTTACCGGGTCCATAAGAAAAATGCGCAGCAGATCATAGAGAAAGCCAGGCGAGAGGACCGGTCGTTTCTCATGGAGCATGAGGCCTACGAAGTCTTGAAAGCCTACGAGTTTCCGGTTATCCAAGCTTTTTTAGCCAAAAATCCGGACGAAGCGGCCAAATATGCAGCAAAAATTGGGTATCCGGTGGTATTGAAGATCGCTTCTCCGGATGTTCTTCATAAATTTGATTTCGGCGGTGTAAGACTTAATATTAGGACCTCAGAAGAAGCCAGAAAGACTTTTGAAGAGATCCGGAACAATGTTCTCGATAAAAAGCCGAAGGCAGATATCAAAGGGATCCTGGTGGAAAAAATGGCAGATCCTGGGAAAGAGATCATCCTCGGCATGAACCATGATTCCCAATTCGGCCCAATCCTTATGTTCGGGATGGGAGGCATTTATGTCGAAGCATTGGAAGATGTAAGTTTCCGTTTGGCCCCCATCAGAGAGCTGACAGCCCAAATGATGATCTCCAAAACAAAAACTCATAAAATTCTGAATGGTTTCCGAGGGGGGCCGGTCTACGATATCGATGCTGTAGAAGATTGCTTGAAGAGACTCTCCCAGCTCGTGACGGATTTTCCTGATATAAAAGAATTGGATATCAATCCCTTGATCGTATACGAAAAAGGTAAAGGCTGCGCTATTGTGGACGCACGCATCATCCTGCATTCAAAATGATATTCTATGAAGGGGCTCCTGGTTTATAACTCTCAGTTATAAAAAAAGATGAAATGCCGTATTATTATGACTCAGAGTTAAGTCCGTTCTTTTTCTTTCAATTGACAGCACTCCTCTATCTGCTATAATAATTTGTTTGTTTTGTACGAGTAACACCCATGGGAATTTTCAAAAAAAAGAAAAAAAATCGGGTGTGCGTGATCGGCCTGGATGGCGTTCCCCAGGAACTCATTCTCGATTTATCAAATAAGGGGATCATGCCGGGATTCAAGAACCTCTTGGAAGCCGGCTTCCTGCATAAAATGAAAGCCAGCCTGCCCGAGATCTCCTCGGTCAGCTGGACAAATTTCATGACAGGTGCGAATCCCGGCATCCACGGGATCTTCGGTTTCACCGATCTCAAAGAGAATTCATATTCTCTTCGTTTCCCGAATTATCTGGATCTTAAAAGTGAGACATTCTGGGATACACTGTCTGCGAAAAAAAAGAAGTGCATCATCATCAACCAGCCCTCTACCTATCCGGCCCGGAAGATCAACGGTATCCTTATCTCGGGCTTTGTCGCCATCGAGCTGTCAAAAGCGGTTTACCCCCATTCTCTGAAAAACAAACTGGAGGAAATGGACTATCGCATCGACATCGACACGTTTAAAGCACGGGAAGATCACGAGATCCTGTGGAAGGAACTGGATCTTACTCTTCAGGGACGCGAAAATGCCTTTGACGCTTTGTGGAAAGAGGACTGGGATTATTTTGAATTCGTTATCACCGGAACAGACAGGCTGCAGCATTTTGCCTGGAATGCCTTGGAAGATCCGCAGCATAAGGACCATCCGCGTATCCTCGAATACTACCAGGCTGTCGACACTCTGGTTCAAAAGGTCGTCCGATCTTTCCAAAAACATTCAGCGGATCTCGAAGGTCTTTATATTCTCTCCGACCACGGATTTACAGCCATCCAGCAGGAAGTATATTTGAATGCCTGGCTGGAGCAGGAAGGATATCTCTCCTTTGAATCTTCCGCACCGAAAAACTTGGATGAGATCTCTCCGAAAACAAAAGCTTTCGCTTTGGATCCTAACCGGATCTATATTCATGATAGCGGGCGATATCCCAAAGGGAGTGTTAATCCTCAGGAAAAGCAAATCATTAAAGAATCTCTCAAAGACCATTTGAAAAAGCTCGAATTCAATGGCAGAAAAATCGTTCGGAACGTATTTGATACGAATGAGATATATTCCGGTCCTCACGTCTCTAATGGCCCAGATCTGATCGTGCTATCCGAATATGGTTATGACATGAAAGGGTCCGTAAAAAAGAAAGAGATCTTTGACCTTTCTAATCTTCAGGGCATGCACACCTGGGACAATGCCTTTTTCTGGGGAACCAAAGATCAGGGAGAGGATCTCCAGATTTCTGACCTGGCACCGCTTATAATGGAACATTTTTCATGAATAAAAAAATCGAAAAGCTACTCTTGACCTTCTTCGTCCTTCTCGTCCTCACCGTTCCGCTGAAAGCCTATATCGGTCCAGGAGCAGGCTTTGCCTTCCTTTCCTCCTTCCTGATCATCCTCCTTACCTTTTTCTTAGCCGTCTTCTCTTTTTTGGCCTGGCCCTTTCGGCTCCTATTCCGTCTTATCCGGGGACAGCGCGCGTATAAAAAAAGCCGTGTCAATCAGCTGGTTATCGTCGGGCTGGACGGGATGGAACCCACACTTCTGGAAAAATTCATGTCCGAGGGTAAGCTCCCCAATTTTTCCAGTCTTAAAAAAGAAGGGACATATTCACACCTTGCAACAACCACGCCTGCCATCTCACCTGTCGCCTGGTCTTCTTTCATGACCGGTTGTCATCCAGCCAAACACAACATTTTCGATTTTCTCAACAGGGATCCAAAAACATATTTACCCGATCTATCCTCTGCCCGGATCGGGAATCCCAAAAGGTTCATCCGTTTCAAAAAATACAAGATCCCCATTTCCAAGCCCCAGATCCAAGGAATGAGAAAGAGCGTACCCTTCTGGAAGATCCTCGGCGATAACGGTATTTTCAGCACGATCCTCAGGATACCGATCACCTTTCCTCCCGAGAAGTTTAAAGGCCATCTGATCTCTGGCATGTGCGCGCCCGATCTTAAAGGCAGCCAGGGAACTTTTTCATTCTACACCTCGGATGAAACTAGGACCAAAGCGCACGAAGGGGGAATGGTCATACCGGTCCAGATGAACGGAAACAAGATAGAAACCCATATCTCAGGGCCCCAGAACTCTCTTCTCAAAGAGGAAGAAGAAATCCGGCTTCCATTGAAGATCTCCCTTCTTGAGGAAACAGACTCGGTCTTGATCGAGGTTTCCGGGCAATCCATCCCTCTGAAGACTCAGACCTTTTCGGATTGGATCAAGATCTCGTTCCGCCCCGGTCTCGGGATGAAGGTCCGGGCGATCTGCCGGTTCTATGTTTCCCAGATAAAACCTCATTTCGAAATGTATCTGACTCCTCTCAATATTGACCCTGAAAAGCCGGCACTTCCCATCTCCCATCCTTTTATCTATTCGGTCTATCTCTCTAAACTCCTTGGTGATTTCACGACTTTAGGAGAAGCGGACGACACCTGGGCTCTCAACGAGGGTATTATCAGCGAAGATTCTTTTATCAAACTTGCATACGACAACCATCAGGAATCCGAAAACATGCTCTTCAATGCCATGGGGAAGACCAAGAAAGGTGTAGTGGCCTGCTGGTTCCAGACCACAGACAGCATCCAGCACATGTTTTTCCGGTATCTGGACAAAAAACATCCATCGCTTGCTTGCAGGGCAACGGATAAGAGTGATCAGGTCATTGAAGACCTGTATGTCAAGATGGACGACCTTGTGGGAAGAGTCATAGCCAAGCTCAAAAAGAACAGCGTTCTCGTCGTCATGTCAGATCACGGTTTTAAAACGTTCTGCAGGGGAGTCAATCTCAACTCCTGGCTTCACATGAACGGATATCTGGCTCTCAAGGACGGAAAAAAAGAAAGCGAGGAATGGTTTAAGGATGTGGACTGGACCCAGTCCAAAGCCTATGGACTGGGATTGGGAGGCATCTATATCAACCAAAAAGGCAGAGAATTTCAAGGGATCGTCGAGCCTGGTGATGAGACAAGTAAACTGAAAAAAGAACTCTCTCAAAAATTGAACGGCCTCCGGGACGAGGAATGGAATTCCGTTTCCATCAATTCAGTCTACGACAAAGACGACATCCCTCCCGGACCATATAAAGAAAATTGCCCTGATTTCATTGTCGGTTACAACGAAGGCTACCGGGTTTCCTGGGATTCTGTGACAGGGAAAGTGAACCAGACAGTTTTCGAAGACAACACCAAAGCCTGGAGCGGAGACCATTGCATCGATCCCCGTCTCGTGCCCGGGATCTTTCTTTCAAACATAAAAACAAAAGAAAAATCGCCTTCTATTACAGACTTGGCTCCGACCGCGCTCGAGCTTTTCGGAGTGAGTATCCCTGCTTATATGGACGGAAAACCGCTTGTTGACGGGAAAGATTTCGCTCGAAAAAGAGGCCCGGAAAAAGGGAAAAAACCATGACATCTATCAACCGTCGAGAATTCATGAAAATGGGATTGACCGCAGGTTCCCTGCTGGCATTGGGAAACAGCTCTGACCTGTTCACCCGGAGCATTGGAAAAACAGAAACAGCAAAAAAGATCATCATCCTCGGCGCAGACGGGATGGACCCTCATCTGCTGGAAGTCTGGATGAACGCAGGAAAGCTTCCTGCCTTTGCTAAACTGAGAAGTCAGGGCGCTTTTTCCCGGCTTCAGACAAGCTTTCCGCCGCAAAGCCCTGTGGCCTGGGCAAACTTCATTACTGGGATGAATCCTGGAGGACACGGGATCTTTGATTTCATGATCCGACATCCTGAGAATTACATCCCGGCATTTTCTTCGACCAAGACCGAGGGCTCCCAAAAAAACATCCGGCTGGGAAACCTGATCTTGCCTTTATCAGGAGGTAAAGTCACACAAAGACGGCATGGAAAAGCCTTCTGGCAGATACTGGAAGAACATGACATTCCAGCCACCATATTTAAGATACCGGCTAATTACCCTCCTGCATCCACTAAGCAGAGAACTCTATCCGGAATGAATACTCCTGATATCCTGGGCACATACGGAACGTACAATTATTACACCACAGGTTACGCAAAATCGGTCGAAGAAACAGGCGGCGGCAGGCAGCATGAAGTGTATGTCATCGGGAACCGGATAGATGCCAAGATACTGGGCCCCCCCAACACATTCAAGAAAGAAGAACCGGAAACCTCGGCCGACTTTAAAGTCTATCTCGACCCTGTGAATCCGGTGGCTAAGATATCGCTCCAGGGACAGGAATTCATTCTTAGAGAAAAAGAATGGAGTCCCTGGAAAAAGGTGCGTTTTCCCATGATCCCTACCCAGAATGTGAATGGGATCTGTATGTTCTATCTCAAGCAGCTACGCCCGGAATTTGAACTGTATGTTTCTCCGATCAACATCGATCCTTCCGATCCCGCTCTTCCGATCAGCACTCCAAAAAGCTATTCCAAGGAATTGGCAGAGACCTTCGGTCCCTTTTTCACCAAGGGATTGCCAGCAGATACCGCAGCACTGGAACAAGGCGCTCTTGATGAGGAATCTTTCCTGGAACAGGACGATATGATCATGCAGGAACGGGCCCAAATGTTCGAATACGAGCTTGACCGTTTCGACTCCGGAGTACTGTTCTATTATATCTCCAGCACGGATCAACGGCAGCATATGTTTTGGCGTCTTTTGGACAAGAGCCATCCAGTTTACGACGAAAAGCTCGCTGCCCAATGGGGAGACAGCATTGAAAAGATCTATAAGGAAACGGACCGTCTCCTCGACCGCATTCTTAGAAAAGCAGATAAGGACACACTGGTTATGGTTCTATCTGACCATGGCTTTGCCCCCTTCCGCTGGAGTTTCAATGTCAACACCTGGCTCAAGGAATACGGGTATCTCTCCCTTAGGAATGCATGGGATCAAGGCCGGGAGAGCTTTCACCTCAATACCGATTGGGGAAGGACAAAGGCCTATGCTTACGGTTTGAACAGCCTGTATATCAACCAGCAAGGAAGGGAAGGAGAGGGTATTGTTCAGCAAGGAAGGCAAAAACAAGCACTGATGCGAGAGATAGCACAAAAACTGGAGAATTACATTGATCCGAAGACAGGGAAAAAGCCGATCCTCAGAGCCGCTTTGGCCAAGGATATCTACCAGGGTAATCGCCTAGATGCAGCCCCGGATATTATTCTCGGTTACAATCATGGATACCGTGTTTCCTGGACAACCCCTTTAGGAAAAACGCCAAAAAATATCATAGAGGACAACACAGAAAAGTGGAGCGGAGACCATATGGCATCTCCTGAGATCGTCCCAGGTGTCCTGCTCATGAATCAAAAGATAAACGCCTCGTCTCCTGCTCTCTATGACCTTACACCGACCATATTGAAGACGTTCGGGATCCGCAAACCTAAAGAGATGATCGGAAATCCTGTCATCTAACCTGGATAATTTATAAAAGATGTCAAAACCATCATATAAAAAAAATGATCTGAGCATGTTATGCTTGATTTCTGTAAAATACAGGTTTAGACTTTTTTTTATTCTTTTCATTTCATTTTATTTTAACATCTTTTATAAATTATCCAGGTAAAACAATTGAGGAGAGAGCAGATGGCAAAGACAAAAGTCAAAATAGAAAAGGAACTGTTCGAGAAGGTAAAGACACTTTCAGAATTATCGGGTTATTCCTCCCCTGAGGAATTTATCACTCATTGTCTGGAAAAAGAGATCGCGAAACTCGGAGAATCTGATTCCGAAGAAGAGATCAAGAAAAAACTCAAAGGATTGGGCTACATTTCTTAAGGGACGATTATGTACGAATTCCATTCTGTCTTCGGCAAAATCTTCACTGTGCTTTTATTCCCTTTCCGCCAACTCAATCCCTGGTTCGGAATGATCTTCGTCTCCCTATTGACCGGGATCTTCATGCTGATCGTATTCCGGTATACCTCCAATCAAAAGGGCATCAAAAGAGTCAAAAACAAGATCAAAGCTCATCTCCTGGAGCTCAGACTCTACAAAGACAACCTGGGACTTTCTATGAAAGCACAAGGGAATATACTTCTCTGCAATGCGAAATATATCAGCTACACGGCCAAACCTATGGTGATCATGATCATCCCTCTAATCCTAATCCTCATTCAGCTGAATTTTTGGTTCGCCTACGCCCCTCTTCAACCTGGACAGGAAGCGATCTTGAAGATAAAACTGAGCAACGAAGCACATCCTCTTGAAACAAACATTTCGGTCAGCACATCCTCCCCCGATCTTGTTATTGAGACTCCCCCGCTCCGCATCACAGAGAACAACGAGGTGAATTGGCGACTATCCGCAACCACATCCGGGAGTCATGAGGTCCTGGTGACAATTGGATCTTATACAATCTCCAAAAAGGTAGACGTTGGTTTGATGTCTTTAAAACAGATCACACCCGTTAAAAAAAGAGAGGGATTCTTCAATGAAATGTTTTATCCTGTAGAAAAGCCTATTCCAAAAAAAACACAACTTAACCAGATCGAGATCATCTATCCCGCAAAGAATATGAATCTATTCGGCTGGCGCATCCACTGGCTGATCGTCTACTTTGTCTTGTCCATCCTTTTCGGATTCGGACTTAAAGGCATTTTTAAAGTAGATATCTAAGGGGACGTCCTCCAGAGGGACACCCTTCACGCTTCCTCTCACTTTCCTGTCCTAAAAAAATAGTGAAATAAACAGTCTTCCTACCAACTAATCTGCTTGACGAACAAAAGTTATAAAATGCAGTCATGAGATGAAAGGTTGACTCTGTTTTCTGTAATTATTTCGATTCTTTATGAAGGGTGTCCCTCTGGAGGACGTCCCCAATTTGATTGAACCAGGCGATTTCATCAAGAGATTTTCTCGGTCTCTCCCTTGAGGGTTTTTTTTCGTAATATCCCATAGTCAACATGGAAACGATCTTGTATTTCTTGGGGATCTTTAATATTTTTCGTATCTTTCGGGCATTGAACCATCCCATCCAACATGTCCCGATTCCCAGCTCCTCGGCCTGGAGGACAAAATGTTCTCCCGCGATCCCGATGTCTATCAAATAGAAATGGATATTCTGAATCTGCTTTCCAAGCCTGTTAGCCACGATATCCAATCTAGCTAGAACCAAGACGATAACAGGAGCTTTCACTGCGAACTTCGACATCGAATAGATCCCGCTGAATGCTTGAGAAGCCAGCCGCTTCTTGATCCCAGGATCATCGATCACCAGAAAGCGCCATGGCTGGACATTCTCCGCTGAAGGAGCCCGTCTTGCCGCTTCGATGCAGGCAAGTATCTTTTCTCTCTCGACAGGAGTTTCGAGATAGCGTCTGATGCTGCGTCTCTGCGCTATCAATTTTTGAAGAGGCGTCTGGCCCCACTGCTTCAATGCGCTCATCCCATTCTTCTCCCGTTATCTATCGCAGGCGACACTACCCAGCCAATCCGATACTTTGTGCTGAGAAAATCCTCTGATTTATTTTGCGAGATATGGATGGTATCAGAAGTCTCCGGCTTTGAAAAGCAAATCCTTTTCCGGTTGCGAATATAAATCCATTCTGTTATATTCAGAAAAGTTATCGAAATAAAATCACATTTCGTGAGGAGGAAAAACATGAGAAAAACGATTCTTTTCGGGCTCATCCTGATCATAGCGACCATTGGATTTATCTCTTGTGAGAAGAAAGCCGCGTTCCCGGTTGCCGGTTCCGCCACTGCTGAAAACATGCTCACCCTGATCCCGAGTGACGTTAAAGGAGTCGTTTCCATCGACCTTCACAGAGTCATGGAAACCGAACTGGTCCGGAAAATGATCGAGGAACAGGAAGGATTTCAAGAGATCCAGAAGTTCACCGAGAAAACAGGCATCGATCCCCAAAAAGACATCTATTATGTCACCATCGGTATCACGGGAGGATTTGATCAAAAATCAGCAGAAGGCGTAGGTATTATCAATCTAAAATATGATAAAGAAGGTCTTCTGGCGCTCTTGCAGGAAGAAGCGGGAGACATGACCGTATCCGAATACGAGGGATTCACTTTATACATGGTCGAAGAGGACATGGACGACAAATATGAAGAGGATGATCTCGAACTCGAAGAGGGTGAGGAAAAGGGTGATGACGGAGAAGAAATATACTTCACCTTCCTGGATGCTTCGAATATTGCAGCAGGAAGCGAGGTAGAGGTCAAGAAAGTTTTGGATGTCTTCCAGAAAAAAGCGGATAACGTCCTGAAGAACGAGGAATTGAAACCTCTACTGGCCAGAGTGAACAAAAACGCAATGTTCTGGAGCACCTTTCAGCTTCCGCCTGAGCTCATGGATGAAGCTGCTTCAGAAAATCCCATGTTGAGCAACCTCAAAGGACTCAATTCCTTGGCCCTCTATTTTGACTACAAAAACAAGAACATCATCGCCGAAATCCTGGTTCTGAGCGATGATGAAGAACAAAATAAAGAGACAGAGGATTTTCTGAACGGTATCAAGGGGCTGGGAGGAATGGTTTCAGGTGAAAAGCCTGAAATAGGAGAGCTCATCAACAAGATCGAGATCAGCTCCGGGGCGGATTATGTGAAAGTGTATGCCAGCGTACCTGAAGAACTTATCAATTCCATACTGGAAAAGGAAAAAGCAGAGCCTGATACTGAAGAGATAGAATAGGAGATTTTCTCCTCTATCGGAAACTTCCTCAATCACTGAGGATGTATTCCTTTATGGAAAAAACCAAACAGGAAACGGCCAGGAAGACGATCGTCAATAATATAAGAACGAGGACAGATATTCCAGGGGGAGTTGGCTCGAGACGGAAGAGAAGAAAAGAAAACCTGCCGGTTGATGGAAGGGGGAGCAGAGATTTTAAATAATGGGCAATGGCAAATCTCTGGGTTGAACCTGGAAAATACTGGATCACATTCTCCCATCCAAAGCTGAAGATCAAGCCAAAAAGGATCGACTTTTTCAAGAATGTTCCGATCATGGTAAATAAAGCTGTATAACAGACCAAACCCAAGCATAATACACCCAGATCTTTAAGGAGCATCCCATAATAGTTCAGCTCCAGGAGATTGTCTGTGTTCAAGATGAGAAAGGAGAGGACAACTCCAGCTCCGGTCATTCCGATCAGAACTAGGACATAGGATACATATTTTCCTACCAGAACCGCTGACTTAAAGACAGGGCGGGTGGTTAGGTAGGTCAGGGTTTTTCCCTCAAGCTCATCAGAACAAACAGACGTTCCAAAAAAGAGGGCCCCGATGAGGATCAAGAACTGAAAATAAAAGACCATGATGATATTCGTAAAGGCATACATTCCATCGATCTTGTCCATATCGGAAAAGAGAGGAACGATCTTGATCAGGCAGGCGATGACAACAGGAAGAGCGCTTAGAACATAAAACACCCTTGTTTTTTTGGCACGCAATCCCATGGGAAAAAATACTGTGAAGACCTCTCCTGCAGAACGAAAAAACTTGACCAATTGTGTTTTTAAATCCTGCATTTCATTTTCCTACTAAATAATCAAAGACAGCTTGCAGATTATCATCGGGGGATGTTATCTCGTTAACGACAATGTCCTTCTTTATGACCATTATCGGAAGCATTCCAAAAAATTTGTCTCTATTGTCGGTCTCGAACAGGAGCGTCTCCCCATCCGGGTGAAAATCCACTTTCCTGATAAAATCCTCCATGATCAAACTGCCAGCCAGCAGTCTCGGTTTGTCACATTTAACAGAGATGATATGAGGGTGGGTTTCGATCAGATCTCGGATGGAATGGACATCTCCTTGAGCAAAGACCTTTCCCTGATGAATAAGGATGATCTTCTTGGTCATAGCTTCGATCTCGGGGAGGACATGACTAGAAACGATGATCGTTCTTCCCTCTTCTTTATAGGATTTGATCAAACGGATGATATGCCTTCTCCCTAAAGGATCAAGACCGTTCAGCGGTTCATCCAGGATCAACAGGCCCGGATCATGCGCGATTGCCTGCGCAAACTTGATACGCTGCCTCATACCACGGCTGTAAGATCTAATAACCCTGTCCCTGTCTTCGATAAGACCGACCACCTCAAGAGTATGCATGGCACGCTTTTTGATCTCTTCGGAAGAAAAATGGTGAAGTTTCAGGAGCCCGGTTAAAAACTGCCATCCCGTCATTTCCTCGTAAAAAGAGTCCTGTTCAGGACAATACCCGATATCGGAAAAAAGAGATGTGCGGTTCCATACACGCCTGCCATTGATCTTGACAGATCCGATCTTTGGTTTGATCTGGCCGCATACCAATCGCAAAAAAGTTGTTTTTCCTGCGCCGTTCGGTCCTAAAAGACCTGTTATCCCAGGTTCGATCTGGATAGACACATCACTCAAACCCAGCACATTTCCATACCATTTTGAAAGATCTTGGGTCACGATGACAGGATTCATTTTACAACCTGTACTCCTTTGATCCGCTTGCTTAAAACAAATGCGGCCAGGGCCCCCACAGCGCACAGGACAAGAAATGACAGGATCCATGGGACATCATGCTCAAGAGGCTGATTGAAGAGGAATGCCCCGATCTGCTGGATGTTTGACTTGATGGAGAGGAGAGAAAAATAGGGACTTTTAAAGAGTTCACTAAAGATCCCGTACAGGATGTCTGTAAAAATGTACAATCCGAAAATCTGGATCGAAACATACCTCCTATTCTTGCTCAGGGAAGAAAGAAGAAGGGCGTAAAAAGAGAAAAAAAAGGTCACGAAAAACGAGTATGCAATGATGGACAAAGGAAGCCAGGGATATGTGGCAAAAAATTTAAAACTGCCAGAGAACACAAGCTTCATGAGGAACAGCACAAAACCCGGGATGAAGGTCACTAGCAGCAGGAAGAAAAATAAAACTGATATCTTTCCGAGAAAAAAATCCCGCTTTGTTATCGGACGTGCAAAATAAAGCTGAAGTGAATTGTGTCTCAGGTCATCCGAGATCAGGCCGGCTCCGGCGAAAACAAGGATCATGACCATCATGAACAGGAGAAAATCATTGGTGAAATATGACTCAAAAAATGCAGGGTCAACTTTCAACACGCTTGTATCTTGCAGCATGAATTTGAAGTCTTCGAGCCTTTCGGAAACATATATCACCGCTAAAAAGAAAACAGCGGGAACAAAACTCATGATGAAAAAGAACTTAAAGAACTTCTTTTTAAAGGTAAGGCGGATCCCATTTCTTGTGATAGGTTTCCAAGGGAACCTCCGGCTGACGAGCTCCCCTTTCCAGTGGACATAGCCCTTTTCTTTGATCGTCATCTTTCCGCTCCCACTGCTTCTGCAAAGAGATCTTCCAGACTCGTCTCGCTCTTCACGAAATGGCGTAACTGGGTCTTCTGTTCAGAAGCCAGCTCGAAAAGATATTGAGGAGACAATCCGGAAGGCATATAGACCTTCAGAATGCCCTCTTCCATCTCTTGGATCTGACAGCCTTTCCTGGAAAGCTCCTTCTTGAAGTTCTCTGCGTTCCCCTTGACCATTATCTCAAAAAGGCTGTACTTCACCTCTTTAAGATCTTGGATCTCCCCCTGAGATGCCACCCGGCCTCGGTCCAAAATGATGACATAGGAACACGTGGCTTCTATATCAGAAAGGATATGAGAAGATATGAGAACCTGAATATCCTTTTTCGAAGAGATGTCAAGGATAAGTTCGAGTATATCCTGGCGTCCTTGAGGATCGAGTCCGCTCGTCGGTTCGTCCAGAAAGATCATCCTCGGATCATGGACTATCGCCTGTGCAAGTTTTAATCTTTGTTTCATCCCTGCGGAGTAGGTCTCAAGCAATCGGTATCGACTCTCCTCCAGTCCCACATAAAACAGGACTTCATGTGCTCTTTTCATGGCCTCCTGCTTCGGCATTCCCGACAACTCCCCCAGATAAGATGTAAAGGAAACGGCATCCATTCCAGGGATAAAACAATCGTCCTCAGGCATGTATCCTATATGCCTGCAGATCATGTTTTGCTGTGACCGGATATCATAATCAAATATCCGCCCTTCTCCCCTGTCAGGTCTTAAAAATCCCAAAAGAATCCGGATAAGAGTGCTCTTTCCCGCTCCGTTCGGTCCTAAAAGCCCCGCAGCACCCGAAGTCAGCTCTATGTCAATTCCATTCAGGGCTTTGATCCGGCCATAACTGAAATGAAGATCACGGACTTCAACCGCCATTTCTTTTCTCTCTTACATCCTCATACGTGAAAGCTGTTAAAAAGTTCGGTTATCCTGAATTATTCAAAAAATATGTCGACGCTATTAAAAAATATGAATTACTGAAGCATATGATACCTGATTTTAGTAAGAGCCAAACCTGGCTTTTATTAATAATATTAATTTTGTTTGTATGGCGACATCTTTTACCCTACGGGCGCCGACCCAACCTAGCCCCCTTGACTCGTGAATAACCCAGGTTATAAGACTTTTACAGGAATCGTCAATCCACCGTAACATGGATCCCGGCGCCATGCACAAAAGCCCTGTAAGCTTTTTCAACACGATCCCAATTCTCTTCTCGGTCCAGTGCCCAATACCTCCCCAGAACAGTCACGACCTTTCCTACTCCGAGGTCCCGGCATTTTTCTTCCACCTTATGCACATAGACGGCGCCGGATTCAGGTTTCTCACCTCTTCTTCCGATCAAAGCATGGACAAAGACATCCTTGATTTCCATTTTTTTCGCCAGTTCGAGAAGAGCGAAAAGATGACGAATCGTCCCATGGGAGCTGTAGTGAGAAACAATCCCTAATAGATGCAGAGCCTTATTTTCTTTTTTCGCATTCTCTATGGCCCATATGAAAGCCTCGTTGGAAAAGAATGTTCCGTCTTCGACAGAACGATCGATCTTCACTCTGTCAAGAAATACCCGGCGGCCGGCTCCGATATGAAGATGTCCTGCCTCTGAGTTCCCAACGGTATGGGAAGGCATGCCGACGGCCTCGCCGGATGCTTTCAGGCGGGAAGACGGACATTCTTGGAAGATCCTGTCGAAATGGGGTGTTTCAGCTTCATGGATCAGGTTCCCTTTGCTGTCCTCTGACACTCCCCATCCATCCAAAATAAGAAACAGCAGACGCCGTTCTATTTCACTGGCAGGCTCTTTGACCTCGAGAAGGGAATTTCCGTTCATCTCCGGCGGCACAGGGATTTCAAGCAGGTCAAGGAGCGTAGGAGCCACATCCGATAACTCCCCCTCAGATCTGATGCGCTGTTTCTTGATGTCTGGAAGAGAAAAATCAGCAAGAATGAACGGAACCGGGCTCTTGGTGTGACCGGTGTTCACCTGTCCGTCCGGATATAACCAGTTTTCAACCGTTCCATGATCTGCGGATACGACAAGAGTGATATTGTTTTTCCGACAAGCATGGATAAGTTTTCCCAGCTCTTTATCCACGGTCTCTACTGCCTTTATGACCGATGATCTGTTCTCGATGTGCCCGATGACATCCACATTGGCATAATTAGCAATGATGACGCGGTGGTCACACTTCTGCAGGTTGCGGATAACCTCTTCGGTTACCTGAGCCGCGCTCATTTCAGGAACTGTAGCATATGATAATACTCCCTCCGGTGAAGGGATGATGATCTGCTCTTCACCAGGAAAAGGCTCCTCGTTTTTTCCGTTCATGAAATATCCTATATGGACGGCCTTTTCAGACTCAGCGATCTTCAATAATCTGATCCCGTTTTGCGAAAGAACCTCGGCGAGAGTGTTTTTGATCCTGCCTTCCGGAGGAAAAGCGACTTTAACCTTCAGGTCAGAGCTGTATTCGATCATGGTGACAAAATTCAGGTTCATCAGCTTTTGAACTGAGAAATGTTCGAAATCATCATCCGTTAAGCTTTGCGTGATCGCGATCTCTCTTTCTCCTCGAATATCATAAAAAATCACAGAATCTCCATCCTGGAAGAGTCCGATCGGTCGCCCAGATCGGTCGACAAGCACCATGGGTTCAAGTGCTTCGTCTTCCTGACCTATTTCGTATGCTTTTCGGATTGCTCTAACCATACTTGAATCCATTGTTCCTTCTCCTTGTAAACTTGGTTGCCGGCAAGCAATCCATTACTATAGAAATGATATGGGTGAAAGTCAATGAAGTTATGGAAGATCCGTCAAGACACTCTCTTGATCTATTTTTCCAGGGAAAAAGACAAAATGGAATCCGGATCGACACGCTGGCCGTGAACCCTGAAACCCCAGTGAAGGTGAGGCCCGGTCACTCTTCCCGTAGCTCCAACCTTACCCAAAACCTCTCCTTTCTTCACAAAAACATCTTTCTTGACCTCGATCTCGGAAAAATGACAGTAGAGAGAAAAAACGCCCAAACCATGATCGATAATAACCGTATTTCCCGCATAATACAGGTCTGCGGCGAAAGCGATCCTTCCTGAATTGGATGCCTTCACCGGAGTCCCAGAAACGGTTTGTATATCTTCTCCGGAATGCACTGACCGATGTGTATTGTTCAATAGCCGTTTTTGTCCGAAATTATGGTTTCGATTTCCCTCAAGAGGAAGTATAAAGCTGCCATCGGCCAGCCATTCTCCGGTGAACACAGAGAAGATCATCTGGAGCAATTCTTTCTCGGCTTGTATACGCGGCCAAAACTTCTCAGGAGGAGTCACATAACGCTGTGGAACCTGCAGGCGTGTGAAAGGAAATTCGCGGGGTGAAACATCGAGCACATCTCGAACTATTTGTGTTTCTTCATTTCGATCGTGCAATAAAATCTCGAGAGGATAAGTTCCTGGTTCCAGGCCCATGTCCAATCCCAGAAAACCCTGGTAAACTGCAGAATCCTTTCTCGGGATCAAAATCAGCTCCTGGCCGAAAAACTCGGCCGAGATATGACTGATATCAGCATTGGTTTTTACTGTCACATGGATCACTTCTCCCGGTTGAAGAGACCGAAACTTGAGTTCTGTATCAGGCCTGGATAAAAGTGCTTGTGAAGAGCCGGCCTGAGGAACAGAAACTCCTCCTAATAGAGCCATTAAGAAAAAAACAGATAATCTCTTCATCCCTCTCATGATGATCAGAACTTCAGGAAAAAATGAGATCTTCTTTTTTCAATAACCGGCCCGGCAATTTCCCGGTGTGGTCTTTTTGATCGATCACAACCTTCCCGTTGACGATCACATGCAAAATTCCCTCAGGATATTGGTGAGGATCATCAAAGGTCGCCCTGTCTATTACTGTGAGGGGATCGAACACCACAATATCGGCAAAAAAGTTCTTTCGGATCACCCCACGATCAAGGAATCCGAATTTTTTCGCAGGAACCGAAGTGATCTTTCGCAGCATCTCAGATAAATTGATAATTTTTTTCTCCCGAACATATTTTCCCAGAACGCGTGGAAAAGTCCCATAACTGCGCGGGTGAGGTTTGCCTTTTCCCAACACACCATAAGGGGCTCTGGCAGAGCCGTCGCACCCGATCCCTACAGAAGGATGAGCCAGAATCTTCTGAAGATTCTCTTCTTTCATCATGAATATGACCATCCCAACATTATTATTCTCTTCTATCAGCAGGTCTTTCATAAAAGAAAAGGAATCTTTTTGTGTTTCCTGAGACCCTTGAAAAACACTTTTTCCTTCGAATTTCCTGTTTTTATCCGTGGAGACTTGGGTGATTAGGACCTTATCCCAGGATCCCAGTTTTTTTTCTCTCTCATCGATATACCTGCGTAATCTCATCTCCACCGTCGGATCTTTCAATCTGTTCACAAAGTCTTTTGTTGTCCCCTGTCTTGACCAAAGAGGAAAATTAAAATCCAGAGAAGTGGAACCAGCTATATAAGGATACCTGTCGCAGGATATCAGGATACCATCATCCCGAGCCGAATCTATCGTATTCAAAGCATCATCCAATTTGTGCCAGTTGGCAGGATAAGCCACTTTAAAATGGGAGATCTGAACACTGACACCGGTCTTCCGGGCCACATCGATCGTCTCCTCCAATGACTCCAGGAGATAATCTCCTTCACTGCGCATGTGAGAAGCATATATCCCGTTCATACGAGAAACAACGGCGCATAACTCGACGATCTCCTGAGGCTGGGCAAAACTTCCCGGAGAGTATTCAAAACCCGTAGAAAGACCCGGGGCGCCGTTTTTGATGTTTGCTTCTAAAATCGCCTTCATCTGGTCCAGCTCTTCGGGTTTGGACGGCCTGTCATTGAAACCCATGACAGCTCCTCGAATGGAACCATGTCCTACCAATGACACATAATTGACAGCCATGCCTGATTCCTCTAATCTGGAAAAAAATCCTTTTATGTCATTCCAGGTCATATCCAATCCATAATCTTCCTTATAACCCTCCTGCAGCTCTTCGAAGATCTCATCGGCAACAGGAAAAGCCGAGGAACCGCAATTGCCGCTGACAAGAGAAGTGATGCCCTGATGAACCGCGCTTTCCGCATTCGGATTCACGAGAAGCTGCACATCTGTATGATCATGGACATCGATAAACCCAGGGGAAACAGCAAGATCTCGAGCATCCACAACATTTACAGCCTTGATGGGATTGATCTTCCCCAATTCAACGATCCGGTCGTTCCTTATCCCAATATCGACTTGAACGGGATTGCCTCCCAATCCGTCATAGACATGACCATCCTTGATCACAAGATCAAAGTCCTGTTTTTTTCGGCATCCCTTCAGCAATACACCGCAGCTGCTCAATCCTGCAGCTGCAGCCACCCGGGACGTCTGTTTAAGAAAATCTCGTCGAGTGATCTTTTTTTTCATGATACCTCTCTCCCAATCCGTCTTTTTATAAAAAATTTATGTCTTTAATAATACATATTAAGTCAAAAGAGAGAAAGCGGACTCTTTGGGTAGATCTTCTTTCCTCAGAAAGACAGGGACAAACTCACACCAGAACCTCCCATAAGGGGAAGGATTCCCAAATGGATTCCAGACTCATTTCCGTTCCGATGGAGTTTAACAATTTTTTTAGCTACAACGTATCCAATGGTCGAACCTATGAATGCATCCGAAAGCCAGTGCTTGTCGTCATGAACTCGATAGAGAGCCACTAATCCGGCAAGAGAAAAGACCAGGGCGTCAACACATAGGCTCTTTGACTGTTCAGCGATGACCGTAGCTACAGCAAATGCAGAAGAGGCGTCTCCTGACGGCAAAGAATTATATCTTGACACAAAGGAAAATGGCCGGAAGGAATTGCTGGGATTTCCGACCAGAGGCCTTGCCCTGCCGGCAAGAATCTTGAAGCTCCAAACGACAGCTCCCGATATCAACCAGCTTTCCAAACCCATCAAAGCGGTTTCTCTCAGATTTTTTCTATGGAACAATTCGCCGGTGACATAAAAAGCGGCAAGCGTCAGAGAAAGACATCCTCCTTTTCCAAAACATCGGATATAGGGGGCAATTGCCTTCGATGTCGATCCCTTATTCTCGCGAATCCACCGCTGGATCTCATCATCCTGCGAATAAATAAGGACACCGGTGCCGAGACAGGCTGACAACCATATTATGTCTTTCGAGTCCCATTCTCCAGGGGAGATCAGGACTCCTTTCAGATCTAATGCAAACGTGTTTATAAAATCGCGGTCCAGATGATGTGCTGCCGGACGGGTCTCTTCCGGCAAAGCCGCGTCTGGAAATACCAGAAAAAGTTCGAATAAAATGAGGCAAAATGTCAGTGATGTCCTGTTTTTTGAATTGAAATTCATTCCATTTTTTAAGAAATTCTCTTCATAAAGGTCTCTATTTCCTGTATCGTCTTGTCAGTAGCGCCTTGCAATCCTTGCAGTTCTTTCTGAGCTTTTTTTCCCATTTCGAGCAGGGCATTCCAATCTTTCAATAAAAACATCTCGATGATTTCCTCATCGTCTCTTACGATCCGGGCAGCTTTTGACTGCACAAACCGATCTGCGAGTTCAGCAAAATTTTCCATGTGCGGGCCGAAAAAGATAGGCTTGGCATAAAAAGCAGGTTCCAGCAAATTCTGGCCTCCCTTGGGGACCAAGCTGCCTCCGACATAAGCGCAGTCTGAGAAATCATAAAACCGTGTCAATTCCCCGATGGTATCAAGAATCATGACATCCCATTTCCCTGCCGCAGGCATAAGGCTCCTCCGCACGCAGCCAAGAGAAAGATCGCGGCAAACTCTGGACACCTCCTCTGCTCTGTGAGGATGACGGGGTGCAAGGATCAGAAAAAGGCTCTTATTCAGCGAACTCGCCTTTTTATAGACTTGAAGAAGACGCGTGTCCTCCTCGGGATGCGTGCTGCCGGCGATAAAAACCTTTATGTCTTGTTCAAGGGAGAGCTCCTTGCGCAGCGTAGCTCTCTCTGAACCGTCCATCTCCGGAAGGATGATGTCTGATTTGAGGTTTCCTATGATCTTCATCCGGTCGGATTCGACTCCCAGGCAAGAGAGTCGCTGGGAATCTTCTTCTGTCTGCATCAGAAAACAATCCACATTCTTTAAAACACATCTTATAAACCACCGGACTTTCGAATATTTTCTTGCTGAAGCTGAGGATACACGGCCATTCACCATAAGCACTCCATTCGTATTCCTCTTGGCTCCTCTTAAAAGATGGGGCCAGATCTCTGTTTCCACAACAGCAAAGAGAGATGGCTGCAAGATCTTAAAGAATCGTTTCACAACCCACCCAAGATCCACTGGAACATAGATGAACTGATCAACGCTTTTCAGATTATCAACAGCTGTTTTTTGTCCAGTTTCGGTCAATGTCGAACAATATATGCTCCAGTCAGGATGCCTTTGTTTCAACTCTTGGACCAGACGTCTTAAACAGAGAACTTCCCCGACAGAAACAGCATGGAACCAGATGGAGGGGTGAGGGAGTTGTTTTCCCTGGATTCCCAGTCCAAATCTTGCATTGAAATTCAGAGCTTTTTTCTTTTTCAGCAGGTTTTTAACATAGTAAACCGGTGTGTACAGAATAATGGCAAAAAACAAAAAACAGGAATAAAGGAAATACATGTGCCAGTGACTATACTAGATTTTTCCTGTCAAAATCAACCGCCTCCCCCCTCCTTTCCCTCGCCCACCCTCCTTAACCGTTCCCACTTGTCTGCGTTTGACAGGAATCTGATTTTTCTTCGTTCCCCGCACACCGCCCTAAATCGGTTTCCCTCCCACCTCCCTCAATAGGATATATTTTTTTTATTCCACTGCCAGCTAGCCTTCCCTGAACAAATAAAGTTGTATCTTGTGATCCGCTACCGTATTCTTTTTGCATGTATTTCAATTTTCTGTTGGTTTCTTGCGCGTTTTTTAAATCCCAGCATATGTACAAGATCAAAATCCGCATGCTTGAGTATTCCTGTTTATTTTTATAGGGAATTCTGATAGAATTTACAGGTTAAAATTTGAAGAAGGAAGAACAATGGCAGAAGATAAAAAAGTCGAAGAGAAACTAGAAGAAGAAAAAAAAGAGAAGGAAAAGGAAGAAAGCCAGCCTCAGGAAACGAAAGATCCCTCAATCGAAAAAAAAGAGGAAAAAAAAGAGGAAAAACCTGAAAAAGAAGTGACAACTACTGAAAAAGAAGAAGAAAAACCTGAGGAACCGAAGGACGAAAACAAAGAATCCGAGAAGAAAGACGAGGAGTCCGGAACAGAGAAAGAAGAAAAAAAAGAAGATAAAAAGGACAAAGAAGAGAAAAAAGAGGTTGAAGATAAACCGGAGACAGAAACACCGCCTGAAGCTGATAAGCCCAAAGAAGAAGCCCCGAAGGAAAAGCCTCCCAAGAAAAAAAAGATAAACAGGATGACCCTCTCCGAGATCGAAGAGAAACTCAAGGAGATTAAAGACACGATGGGAGGAGAAGAATCCAAATATGCTCGGGCTCTTCTTGACAGGAAAAAACATCTAGAGAAGAAATAAAGTTTGAGGTTGGGACTCCCATTCACCGTATAGATTTTCGTCCTAAGTAGGCCTCTTGACTTGTGGATTATAAACACAATTGGCTCATAAAACTGTTTTGTTATAATGATTTACAAACAAATATGTTTCTGATATCATTATCGGATATTAATAAAGGAGAAGAAGCTGGTGTTGACTAACGAAGAAAAAACAAAGATCATCAAAGACAACGAAATTCATACAAAAGATACAGGCTCTCCAGAAGTCCAGGTCGCCATCCTCACCAACAGAATCAACTACCTCACCATGCATTTTGAAATACACAAGAAGGACCATCATTCCAAGACAGGCTTGATGAAAATGGTGAGCAGGAGAAAAAGGCTTCTGGAATATCTAAAAAAAACAGATGTCACTCGGTACGAAAGTATCATAAAAAAATTAAAACTCAGAAAATAATCTGACACCAGGAAAATTCATGTCACATACTATCACACTCGATTTGAACAATAGGCCTTTAACGATCGAAATAAACAAGGTTGGAACCCAGGCAGACGGATCTGCATTGGTCCGCTATGGCGATACAATGATGCTCATCACCGCAACTTCCAAAAAAGAGCAGAAAGAAGTAAAGCCGTTCTTACCTCTGATCGTCGATTACAGAGAAAACACATATGCCGCAGGAAAGATCCCAGGCGGTTTTTTTAAACGGGAAGGGCGCCCTTCCGAGAAGGAGATCCTTATCAGTCGTCTTATCGACCGACCGATCCGTACTCTTTTTCCAGAAGGATATACTTATGACACCCAGATCGTGGCTTTCCTTCTTTCCGCAGACCTGGAAAACGAGCAGGATACCCTGGGTATTATCGGAGCGTCTACAGCGCTTTATTTCTCCGATATTCCCTTCACAACTCCCCTGGGCGCAGTGAAAGTGGGATACAACTCCAATGGATTCATCGTCAATCCCACATGGAAAGAGCTTGAGGACTGCAAACTCAACATGGTTGTTGTCGGTACAGAAGAAGGGATTGTCATGATCGAAGCCGGTGCTGATGAGATAGAAGATGAAAGGATCACAGAAGGCATCGCGCTTGCACAGGATTCCATTCTCAAGATCATCCAAGCTCAAAAAGACCTGTATGCAAAACTCGATATCCAGAAAAGATCCTTCACTGCCAAAAAACCCGATGCTGAACGGGCAGAAACCATCGAAAAAAAGATCACTCCTCTTCTCACACAGGCTTTCCAGGAAAGGTCAAAAAAAGAGAGGGATATTCTAGTCGGAAAGATTCTGGAAGACCTGAAAAAAGAAATCCCCGAAGAAAATTCTGAAGAGCTCTCTGAAGTCTCAGAGATTTTCTATCAAACTCAGAAAAAAATTGTCAGGGACCATATTGTAAATAATAAATCACGCATTGACGGGAGAGCCTTTGACGAGATACGACCTATATCCATTGAAGTCGGACTTCTTCCCCGGACACACGGTTCCGCGCTTTTCACACGTGGAGAGACACAATGTCTAGCAACTGTGACCCTGGGAACATTTGAGGATGTCCAGCGGATCGATACCATAGGAATTGAGGGAGAAAAACGGTTCATGCTTCATTATAACTTCCCTCCCTTCAGTGTGGGAGAGGTTGCATTTCTCAGGGGACCAGGGAGAAGAGAGATCGGACACGGTGCCCTGGCAGAGAAATCCATACTTCCTTCCATCCCAGAATCTGAGGAAGAATTCCCCTACACGATACGCATCGTCTCTGATATTCTTGAATCCAATGGCTCTTCTTCCATGGCCACGGTTTGCGGAGGGGTTCTCTCTCTCATGGATGCAGGTGTCCCTCTTTCGATGGTCGTTGCGGGAATCGCTATGGGACTGGTCATGGAAGGCGATAAACATGCGGTTCTAACTGACATCGCCGGAATGGAAGACCATTTCGGAGATATGGATCTTAAAGTGGCCGGGTCGGAAAAAGGCATCACGTCCCTCCAGATGGACCTGAAACTTCCCTCTGTCCCTTTAAGTATCGTGGAAGAGGCTCTTCTCAAAGCAAAAGATGCCCGCCTCCAGGTTCTCTCAAAAATGAAAGAGGTCTTGCCCGAACCCCGTAAGGATATCTCTCCCTTTGCTCCGCGCATCATCCACCTCATTATTAAACCTGACAGAGTAGCGGATATCATAGGTCCTGCAGGCAAGATCATTAAAAAAATCATTGCTCAGACAGGCGCTAAGATCGATATTGATGATTCCGGCAGGATCACCATCGCTTCCACCGATCCTAAAGCAGCCAATGAAGCAAAGGATATGATCAAAGATCTCACAGTCGAGGCTGAAATCGGGAAAACGTATTCTGGCAAGGTCATACGGATTGAGGATTACGGCGTTTTTATCGAGATTCTTCCCAATATTGTGGGCCTCCTTCATATCTCGGAATATTCCCACAAACACACCCGGAGCATCCGAGATGAAGTCAAGATGGGCCAGATTATCGAAGTAAAAGTCATCGGTATCGATGAGAGCAATAAAGTTAAGGTAAGCAGAAAAGCACTGGATCCTTCCTCCCAACAGGACGACAAGCAAAATAAACCAGATTTTAGAAATAATTCATATCAAAAAAAAAGAGACCCTAGAAACCGGTATTGATCTATTCAGGGATAGACCTGATGAGAATGGAACCTATCCGGAAACAAGGATTTACCCTCACCGAGATGCTCGTCACCCTGGCAATTCTTTCTATCCTGGCAATGGCTGTTCTTCCTCTGGCAGAAACCGTAGTGAAAAGAGAAAAGGAGATCGAACTGAGGCGAAACCTGCGCTTGATGAGGGAAGCCATCGACATGTACAAGAAACTGGCAGATGCAAAAAAGATCGATTATGAGGAAGACACCATGGGTTATCCTCCAGACTTAGAGACTCTCGTGGAAGGCGTCGAAATAAATAAAGATACAGACGGGGAGGAAAGAACCCAGATCATAAAATTCCTCCGAAGGATCCCGAAAGATCCAATGATGAATTCGTATGACTGGGGATTGCGGTCCTACCAGGATGATCCCGATCCCCAACGATGGGGAGGTGAGAATGTCTATGATATTTTCACCCGAAGCACAGGGACAGGGCTCGACGGGACAAAATATCGGGACTGGTGAGTCCCGGCTCAAAGGTGACTGACTCAACTAAAATCCTATAATAAGAATAGCAAGATGAAAGAAGCAAGAGAAAACGGTTTTACTTTGATCGAGCTGATAATTGTCTTGACTATTATCGGCATTCTTGTTGGACTGGGATTGCCCAATTATAAAAATTCAGTGATACGGGCGCGGGAGGCGGTATTGAAAGAAGACCTCTTTCAGATGAGGAAATTGATAAATCAATATTACACCGATAAGATGAAATATCCAGAATCCCTCCAAACTTTGGTGGATGAAAACTACATGAGAAGCATCCCTAAAGACCCGATAACACGCTCTGCTGAAACATGGATCGAAATAAGAGAGATGCTCAATGAAGACGCCATGCTGATGGGGAGAACGGCTGGAATTATCGATGTCCTTTCCGGGTCAGAAGGGACCAGTAGCGACGGTTCTGCTTATGATACATGGTAACTCCAAACCCATGATAAAGGGAATGTATTCCTCCAGAGACCATGAGATCAGATCAAAATAAATCTCGTCAAACAATAGTCATCCCGTTTTCTAAAAGCAGATCTCCCTCCTTTGATTCAGGATACACTCTTCTTATTCTCATGTTCGTGGTTTTTTTGCTCGGCATCGTTCTTCTTGCAGTAACCCCGCTCTGGCAAACACAGGTTCAAAGAGAGCTCGAAGAAGAACTCATATTCCGGGGGAAACAATATGTTGAAGCGATTCGTCTTTATCAAATAAAAAAACCTGGGCAATTTCCCGATTCAATGGAAGAATTAAAAAAAGAAAAATGCATCCGTCGTCTTTATTTGGATCCCATGACTAAGAACGGCAGCTGGAACATCATTCTCCGTCCCAAAAAAACAGCCAGGTCAGAACAGGGATCTCCCCAGACCATCATTGTCGCTCCTGTGGAAGCCATTACCGGTATAGCCGAACCTCATATTCTTGGAGTTGTCAGTTCTTCTAAAAAAAAGTCAGTCAAAATATACAACAATCAAGAAACATACGATAATTGGTTTTTTTTCCTTGGACAGGATCCGGATAGGATGCCCAAGATCATTCTTTATGGACAAGAGGAGGAAGAATGAATCGTATCCTTATTGTGGCTGGGGAAAATTCAGGAGAAAAACACGGCGCTGCCCTGGTGCGCAAATTCAAGGATCTTCAGCCCTCCTATCAATTTTTCGGTATCGGCGGGGAAAAGATGGCCAAAGCTGGAGTGAATATTCTTTTTCCCATAGAGGAGATGTCCGTTATGGGGATCTTCGAAGTCCTTTCAAAACTGAGAAGGATAACCGCGATCTTCCGGAGCATAAAACGAGAAATCCACACGCAGAAACCTGATGCGGCTGTTCTGATCGATGCCCCCGATTTCAATCTGCGTCTGGCTAGGATCTTAAGAAAACAAAAGGTGCCTGTTTTATATTACATAAGCCCCACCGTTTGGGCATGGCGGAAAGGACGTTTGAAGACGATAAAAAAGAATGTCGATAAAATGCTGCTGATCTTTCCATTTGAAGAAAAGATATACAAAAGGAATGAGATTCCTGCCTCCTTCGTCGGGCATCCGCTTTTAGAATCAGTAAAAACCAGTTTGACCAAAACATCTTTTTTTCAAAAATACGGTCTGGAAAAACATAAAAAATTGATCTGCCTTCTTCCAGGAAGCCGGCACAACGAGATCGATCAGCATCTGCCGATACTGATGAAATCGCTGACATTGATCAAAAGAAAAAAAACATGGCAGTTCATTCTGGTCAGAGCTGAAAACATCGACGTTTCCACTCTTCAATGCCATATCCCTCCTCCGTTGAAAGACACCCTCATCCTTGATGAGGACAGGTATGACGCTATAGCCTACAGCAACCTTGTCCTGGCAGCATGCGGCACAGCAACTCTTGAGGCGGCCCTTCTTGGAACTCCTGTTGTCACCTTCTACCGTATTTCTCCCCTCACATACTTACTTGGAAAACCCTTTGTGAATATCAAAGAATACAGCATTGTCAACATCTTGTCGGGAGAACGCATCCTTCCTGAACTCATCCAGAAGGATTTCACAGACGAAAACGTTTTTTTAGAAGCTAATAAGATCCTATCCTCACAAGAGATCCAGCAGCACATGCAAGAAAAATATTCTAAAGTCAAAGAAATACTGTCAAAAGGAAATTTAAAGGCATCTCTGAACGCAGCCAGGGAATTAGAAAAACTTATCCTGAACTCTTAGGGAAAAACTCTTCACCCTATTGATCGTCCAGAATGTCCAGAGCAAGATCATATTTCCCAAGAGGAGGGCTCAACTGCACGCCTTCCACCATGTCCTTTACTCGAGAAAAAACTTCCCGGGCAACGGCCACGCCCTCTTGACGGGCAAGTTCTGGACCTTTTTCCTGAGCTTTTTTTATTCGCTTCATGATATCAGGAGGAACCCGTGCCCCTGGAACCTCATTATGCATAAACTCGGCATTCCTTAAACTGGAAAGCGGCCAAATACCAGCAAGAATCGGGATCCTCACTCCTTCCACTCTCTTTAGAAATGTCTCAAGAAGCTGGATATCGAAAACAGGCTGAGTCACCGCAAACTCGGCCCCAGCATCCACCTTCCATTCAAAGCGAGAAATCTCATAATCCAGATTTATGGCGCCTGGATTTGCACACACCCCGATATGGAATCCTGTCTGTTGAGACAGGATCTTGCCACCGATATCAACTCCGCGGTTGAGATAATGAACCACATTGGTCAATCCGATGGAATCCACATCAAAAACAGCTGTCGCGTCCGGATAATCACCCAATTTGGGAGGATCGCCGGTGACAATGAGAAGATTGCTTATCCCATGGGCATATAAACCGATCAGATCCGACTGCATCCCCAAAAGATTACGGTCACGGCACGTGAAGTGCAGGAGGGGTTCGATCTCAGATTTAAGACGGATCATAATTGCCAGAGCTATGGCACTCATCCTCGCACTTGCTCTAGGACCATCTGGGATATTCACGCAGTCGATCCCCTTCTTATGAAGCATTTCCGCAATCTCTATCGCTTTTCCTGTATCATGGCCACGAGGTGGAACAATCTCTATGCTTACAACAAACTTTTTCTCGATCAATTTTTGTGCCAGGATCGATTTTTTCTCCCTAGGGATCTCTTGCTTCAATGATTCTTTTTTTTCCCTTGAGTGGGAGACATGGACCTTTTTTTCCCTGGGAGGTTCAAGAGCTTTGATCGCTCTCCTCATGGCTCGGATATGAACTGGTGTCGTCCCGCAACACCCGCCTATGATTTTCACACCGTTCAAGATATATCTCTTGGTATATTCGGCCATGTACTCTGGTGAGCACATATAGATATTCCGGCCTTCGATGTTACGCGGAATGCCAGCATTGGGCATGGCAGAAAGCGGATTGATTGCGATATTCGCCATTTTTTCAACACATTGAAGGATGTGTTCTGGTCCCACACTGCAGTTGACACCAACAACATCTGCTCCCCATTCTTCGATTTTTTTTGTGAACACCTCGGGTGTGGTCCCGTACAAGCTGTTGCCGTCTTCTTCTATGGTCATTTCAGCCACAATCACATGGTCTGGACTCACTTTTTGAACAGCTTGTATTGCCTGATGGATCTCATTAATATCAGAGAAGGTCTCTAATATGAAAAGATCCACTCCCCCTTCCATAAGAGCTATCGCCTGTTCCTGGAAAGCCTCTGCGGCTTCTTCGACAGATGTGGGACCCCATGGCTCGATCTTCAAACCAAGAGGACCTATGGAACCGGCAACCAGAACATCCTTCCCTGCTGATTCTCTGGCTATGCGCCCCCCTTCCAGATTGATCTTGACCACATCTTCTTCCATCCCAAATTTCTTGAGTTTATACCTGTTGGCTCCGAATGTGTTGGTTTCGATGATATCAACACTGCTTTGAATGAATTCCTCATGTATCTTTTTTACTAGTTGAGGACCGGACACATTGAGCTCATCAAAACAAGAATTGATATATATGCCCTTGTTATAAAGCATGGTACCCATTCCACCATCGCATAAGAGCACCCTGTGCGAAAGAATATCCAGCAATTCTTTTTTTGTTATCATCCCTCTTAGTCGCTTTTCAAAAAAACTTTCCAAATTATAATAGGGATAAAGTGTAAAAGTCAAAAAAAGGAGTCAAGATGAAAAAACTTCTGATCTTCCTTGTCATTTCAACTCTTATCGTGACCGCATACGGTCTTTACGGGGACGAGGTCTCTACATTGAAAGAAAAGATCATCGATATCCAGAATAAAGGAGAACTCGGATTTAAAGATTTCACATTCTGCTCGAAGATCTTAGGATTTGCCTCCTATGTACCTCTGGTTGAATCCAATATCGACCGAGAGGGTTCTCTCTTAATTTATTACGAGCCAGCGAATGTTTACACCAATAGACGAAACGGATTGTATGAGATCTGGTATAAACAGGACCTAGCCCTACTCGACCAGGACGGAAAGACAATATGGGAACAAAAAGACATCCTGACATTTCATTACACCACAACAAAACCTGTTTTAGATCTTTACGCCCAGAACACTCTTGACATCGAGGGACAATTGCCTGAGGGGTCCTACCAAGTAAGAGTCGTCCTTAAAGATCAGTTGAAGGGCAAAACAGCCGTCAAAATATTGGATATCGTACTGAAATAGAACAGGAATCTCTATCCTTTTCCAAAACAAAATCAAGTTTGTCATTTAACTGGAACTCTTCCTCCAATGCCGTTCCGGCTTTAAGCTCCAGGGCATATAAAGCCGGAGCAGCCGGTTTATATACAGGGCAGTCCCCCTCCAAACACAACGGGATGGAATGCACCATATCAACGATTCTCTTCTCTGCATCTAACCAGAGGATATCGATTGAAAAGGATACGTTTTTCATCCAAAAGGAATGGAGCCCTTCTTCATCATATACAAATAACATTCCTTGGTCTGAATGTATTTTATCTCGGAACATCAAACCTTGAAGCTTTTCTTTTTCGGTCAGAGCCAGTTCCGCTGTGATTTGCTTTCCGCTGGGAAAAAAGACCTGAATATATTTGTTTTTGTACATGTCAGCAAAGAGAAATACGTTTATTGTGAGGATTAAAATAACGGCATTCTTGAGTCGGTGCATATTGCTTTCCTTTAATTAATGGTAACAAGCGGTACAAAACGGACTGGAAGAAGATTTTTTTTTGTGTAGCTCTTTTTTCTTCTTCTTACCAGGATAAGTTCCTGGAAAAAATCCCCGACAGGAATCACCATTCGCCCCCCAACTCCAAGTTGATCTTTTAGCTTTTCCGGAATCTTGCTGGGAGCAGCTGTGACAACTATGGCATCAAACGGAGCATGTTCTTCCCATCCTTTCGTCCCATCCCCGATCTTGAAAGAGATATTGGAATATTTCAATTTTTTCAAGGTTTTTTGGGCATCTAATGACAGGGAACGGACAAGCTCCACTGTAAAGACATTTTGAACAAGCTCAGCCAAAACAGCTGTCTGGTAACCTGATCCCGTTCCTATCTCTAAAACCCTTTCATGGCTCTTCAGCTCGAGGCACTCTGTCATATAGGCGACAATATAAGGTTGGGATATGGTCTGACCTTCTCCGATAGGAAGAGGCTCATCATTGTAGGCATGGCCCTTCATGTTTTCAGGGACAAACTGGTGACGCGGGACCTTTCTCATTGTTTTGATCAAGCGGTTCTCTTTTACTCCCCTGGCCTCGATCTGTGTCTCTACCATCCTTTCTCGGAGACTCTTGTAATCCATCATTTATTAAAGAAATATCTCTGTTCGCCCCTTCCATTTACAAAGGAGTTGAGATGTCCAGATGTTATGATCAATACGCTTTAGCAAAATAGGCAAAGCTATCAGATTCTTTTTGGCAACAAAGACATTTTCCCTTTTTATTATCATCCTTCAACGATTCGAGGGGGAGGACTCTGATGGTCGCCTGGGTATCCTCTTTGATCTTATCTTCGCAGTCCTGCTCTCCGCACCAAAAACCTCTGACAAAACCTCTTTTAGAGTCCATGACATCTTTGAAATTCTCATAATCGGTCACATCATGAGTGTTAGACACTAAGAATTCACATGCATTTTTAAACATCTCTTTTTGCACATCTTCACATAACCGATGAATTTCGGAGACAAGATTCTGCAAAACAACGGGTTCTTTTTCTCCTGTATCCCTTCTCACTACCACAGCCTGATCAGCTGCCACATCTCTGGGCCCGATCTCGATACGCAGAGGGACTCCTCTCATCTCCCATTCAGAGAATTTCCACCCAGGTGTGAATTCCTCTCTTACATCTAAATGCACCCTTTTCCCTGCCATCTCCAATGCATCACGGACTTTTTCTGCTACTGGCAAGACATCTTCTTTCCATTTTCCTACGGAAATGGGGATGATCACAACCTGGACAGGTGCAATATTCGGCGGCAGTTTCAATCCGGAGTCATCTCCATGGGACATGATCAGGGCTCCCACCAGGCGTGTAGAAACACCCCATGATGTCTGCCAGGCATACTGCAGCTTTTGCTGTCTGTCTTCGAACCGGATATTAAAGACCTTGGAAAAATGTTGTCCAAGATTATGGGATGTCCCCATCTGGAGCGCTCGCCCATCCGCCATCAGCCCTTCAATTGCATATGTCGCCAAAGCACCTGCAAATTTTTCTCTTTCTGTCTTAATCCCGGAAACGACAGGGACAGCCAGTTCTGTTTCCACAAATTCCTTGTACATTGCAAGAATATCCAAAGTCTCCTTTTGAGCTTCGTCATAGGTTTCGTGCACCGTGTGGCCTTCTTGCCATAAAAATTCTGTGGTTCTCAGGAACGGACGGGTCACTTTTTCCCACCGAACAATATTTGCCCACTGGTTGATCAACACCGGCAGATCTCTGTATGATTTTATCCATTTTGCATACATATTACCGATAATGGCTTCAGATGTCGGCCTGACGGCAAGTCTTTCCTCAAGTTCTTCCTCTCCTCCGATAGTAACCCAGGCAACCTGGGGGGAAAATCCTTCCAGATGCTCTGTTTCTTTTTCTAGAAAACTTTCAGGGATAAAAAGGGGGAAATATGCATTTGAATGACCGGATTCTTTGATTCTTTTATCCAAGCCTTTCTGGATGTTTTCCCAAATAGAGAATCCATACGGCCTGATGACCATCATCCCTTTCACCGGAGCATAATCCACAAGCTCTGTTCTACGTATGATCTCGACATACCATTTTGAGAAATCATCACTTTTCGGTGTGATCTGAGTGACAAACCGCTCTTCTTTTTTCAATCCGTTCTCCTGATAAATTCCTGATCATTCTATAAGCGGGAGGGAGTTTTGTCAATCAGCCCCCAGGCAGAAACGGTCTTAAAATCCATATTGGATAGGTTTTTTGGAATGTCATTATCCCAAGACCATCCTCAAGCTTGGAGATGAATCGAATCACCCCTTATTTCATCCAAAGAGGTGATTGACCGGCGTTTTAAAATATGCGATTTTAGTTGTGCCAAGATAGGAAAAGGAAGGATCGATGCACAATAAAACCATAAGAAAAACCTCGAGATCCATGCAAGTGGATGAAAAAGGATTCGAGCTTCCATTGAAAATGATCGTCGAAGGGCAAGATAAGAATGGAACAGCCTTCCAGGAAGATACAATGCTAACTTACATCAGCCACAATGGATCATCGTTTTTCTTGAAAGCCCCAGTTGCTCTGGGAAACGAGCTCAAACTGATTATCGACCTTCCGCCTAACCTTTCAAAAGATGAGGATCTCAAACTTATCATAAAAGGAAAGGTTGTTTTTTTAGAGGACCCGAAAGATAACAACAACGACCAGAGGGTTTCTTTGAATTTTGAGAATAAATATGTGATCAAACCTGATAAGAACACCTGATCCCTCTCCTCCCTTTTCCGAGAACCCCTAAAAACATAAAAACCTTACTTTCTTCCGCATCCTTTTGAACCTTTTCTCTTCCAAACACAGGGAAGAATCGAAAAAATAATGCAGGAAGAATTAGCCACAGATATAACCATTACCGATGATATGAAGCATGAAAATATCACCCCTGGAATCACCCTGAAGAAGGATTGAACAAGCAGCATTTCTCTGGCACAATGCCCTTGAAGATGATGGATATGAATAAATTAGACAAACCTCAAAACATCCAAGGCTCAAAATGCATGGAAAAGAGAGAGAGGACCTTTAAACTCTCTCTCCATGCTTTTGTCACTGGGATTGATGCCAAAGGCGACAAGATCAAGGAGCACACAGACCTCTACGCCATCAGTGCGGAAAAAGCGACATTTTCCCTAAAAAGTAGGGTGACTGTCGGGGTTCAGCTTCATTTAGCTCTCAGCATACCGAAAACACTGATCCTCGAGAAACCACTCACACTTATTTTCTCAGGAAAGGTCATCATGGTGCAGGGAGACAATACCAACAAATCTCAAATGATCTCGATCAAACCAAACAGAGCCTTCAAGATCAACTCCCTTCCTTCGATGTAAACAAAGTTCTAGCCGATCCTTTCCCCTCTCCTTGGAACTCATAAATTTTCGATCTGAACACAAGGTTTTACTTTATATATTTCATTGGAATGAAAAAAGCCCGTATGTTCCATATTGGCAGAACACCTTTCTCCCCTCTCTTGACATAACTTATTCCATTTTATAACATTAGGCAAAAGTTTCACTCAATGAGATATTTATCGCAGTGTGTGGGGTAAATGACAAAAAAAACCGAACCCAAAAAAGCGACAAAAAAACCGACCGAAGAGAAAGAAATAACCGTTCTTGTCTATTGCACCTCTGATTTCATCTTGGCGGGAATCACGAATGCTCTGTCAATCTACAAAGAGATTGAGATCATCGATGTCCAAAAAAGCACCATCGAGGCTTTTCTTGATTCCATTAAAACCCAAAAACCTCATGTTATCCTTTTTGCTAATTCCGAAATGATGCCCAATATCCGCGAGATCTTCAAGGCCATAAAAGAGATAACCAAAGATCATGGTCAATCTCAGATGATCCTGCTTGGCGCCATTCCAAGCCAAGAGGAGATCGTTGGTTTTATCAACACAGGTGTCAGGGGGTATTTCGATCTCAATGAGGATTCCAAACAACTGGGCGAAGCCATCCGGGTAGTCCATAAAGGAGAAATATGGCTCCCAAGGGATAAGATGAGCAGCATCATGGACAGGATCGTATCTGTCGTGGGACGAGACCTGAAGGAAAAAACCCTGGACCAATTAACCCCTACCGAATTCCAGGTCCTTCGACTCATCGGGCAGGGAAAAAGCAACGATGAGATCGCCGAAGCTATGTTTATCAGCAAAAACACCGTAAGATCCCACATTAAAAGCATTTATGCAAAACTGGATACGCACAGCAGGCTTCAACTCGCCCTGTATGCGATAAATTCAGCCCTTTTTTGAGTTTACTATCACCCGAGAGGATCAAAATGCCAAAGAAAGAAAAATCAGAAAAGAAAGTCATCATCCCGGATACATCGGAAGTCGCAGTCGATCGAAGGAGAGAATGGCGGCTCGAACTCCCTCTTTCGGCCTTTGTTGAAGGAAACCTTCCGCAGGGAAAGAAGTTCAAAGAAAAAATCACTTTAGAGAATATCAGCTCGAAGGGAGCCTATTTTTGTCTTGATTCAGGAGTGACGGTCGGCTCAAAACTCAACCTTGTTATCGATGTCCCTGAGGAATTGACTGAAGGGAAAAAGGTCAAGCTCTATTTAGGCGGCCTTACTATCCGACTCGAAGAACCTAATAAAGGCGGTAAGAGACAAGGGGTTGCCCTGAGGTTTGATGAAGAGTTTCAGTTTATCGCTGCCGAAAAGAAAAAAAAATAGTCTTTTTCCTATCCAAGAGATTTCCATGATTGCTATTCGATTTTTTTCTGTTATGGATTGAAAGCCATGCTCGTTACAGCCCTTACAGGTGGAATCGCCACAGGAAAATCTGTTGTCTCCCAGATATTTAAAGACCTCGGCTGTTTTATTCATAAAGCGGATGAAGCCGCTCATACCATCATGCTTCCTGGAGGTCCTGCTTACAAAAAAATCGTCGATCATTTCGGTCCGGAAATATTACACCCTGACGACACCATCGACCGTCAGAAATTAGGTCATATCGTCTTTTCTCATAAAAAGGAGCTTCATTTTTTAAACAGCATCATCCATCCTCTTATCCTGGCCGAGAAAGAAGAGTCTATTCAAAGAGTAAGCAAAGATGGAAATCATAAGATCTTTATATCCGAAGCAGCCCTAACTATCGAAGCAGGTTACTCGGATTTGTTTGATAAGATCATCATGACATTCTGCCAGGGGGATGATCAGATACGAAGACTGATGAAACGTGATCAAATCCCAAAAAAAGCCGCCTTGCAGAAGATCCAAGCTCAGATGCCCCTTGAGAAAAAAATGAGTTATGCGGATTATCTGATCGACACATCCGGCACCATAAACCAGACTATTGAGCAAACCGAGCGAGTGTTTCGACAATTATTGCATGACTATGAATTAAAAATAAATGCTCGTAAGGGAGAAAACACCTAAGGGATTCCTCGTTAATCCGCAGAGGAAGAATGTTCTGATTTGAGAGCAGCTGCCAGCAAGGGGATCATGATCTCATGATGCCCGATAAAATAATATCCTTTTGCCTTTTCCTCAGCAGGCCTTTTGACGATGTTCTGGTATGGCCGGTAATGGTGGATAAAGTCAAAAACCGCTGTGGTGAACTGCTCTACCTTGGCGCCCTGATTTCTGACGAAAGAAAGGCATTTCAAAAAAACCTCGGGAAGAATAACGGCGGATCCGATTTGGATAAAAACACCTCCCCCTTCAAGTGTTTTGATGAGAGCGCATAACAGAAAAAAGTCTTTCAAAGTTGTTTTCCCAAGTGCTTCGCCATCGATGTTCGGATGAATGTGGATGATATCCGTTCCTACTGCCACATGGACCGTGACAGGAATGTCCATATCATAGGCCGCGCTCAACAAGCTGAAGTTCTTATATGGATAGTTGGAATCCGAGATAAACCGGCCTACAGATTCACCCAGTCCCAAATCCTCCTTGGCTCCGGTGTTGATGGCATCATTCAAAAAAGTTCCCGTTTCCTCCGCCATGCCAAAACTGCCGTCCCCGAGGCTTTGCGCGACATCCTCCGATGTTTTTCCTGCAAAGGCAAGTTCAAAATCATGGATGATCCCGGCTCCATTAAGGGCCAGTGCTTGAATCCATCCCTCTTTCATCAAATCGATAAGAACCGGATTCAGCCCTACCTTGATCACATGCGCTCCAAGAGCACAGATGATTGGGGAGTTGTTCTTCCTCGCCCTAACCACCGACTTGATAAATTTTTTAAAATCGCCAGAAGCCAATATATCCGGGAGACCAGATATAAAATCAGCAAAGGGCTGCTGGGGAGAATAAGGCTTCCCGAGATCATCCACCTTTATCTTGCTCTTCCTGGAATCCAAAGGATAGGTTTTCAGCTTTTTTGGAGAAAGAGGATCTATCTTGTACTTGCTCATTGATCATTCTTAAGAACTGTGAGCCTGTTCACGCCCTCTATCCGTAGAATGCGGGAATACAAGAGTTTATCCATAGAGACGAAACAATGGAAGTATGAACGAAAGCCCTGGTCAAAGGTTCTTTAATTCCTGGCCCGGTCTGAATTTCACCCGTTTCCCTTCTTTTATCTTGATCTGTTTTTTTCTCCGTATATCCCGACCGAACCCCGTTTTTTTTGAAACAACTTTAAAACTGGCAAAACCTCTAATCTCAATCTTCTCTTCCTTAGCAAGTGCATCTTTCAAAGACGAGAGAATGCTCTCGACAATCTTGAGCGACCTCGCTCTGTTCATATCAGACTTTTTCTCGATTGCCAGGGCGATATCGTTCTTGATCATAAAAATCTCCTTAGTGAAAAGGATGCCACATTATGGACAGACTATTTTTAATTTATTGATAATAAAATGTCAAGCCAAATTGTCTCTTAAACAGTTGACTTGATTTTTTGCACTAATTATAATGGGGCAAGAGTGAAAAAGAGTTTTTTGATCCTCCTTCTCCTTTCCATTTTTTCCTTCGTCGCATATCCCTCCATCTTGAAAATCACGATCGATGCTCCCATCCATCCCGTCACTTCTGAATACATTTTGGAAACAATAACACGCGCGGAAAATGAAAACGCCGAGCTTGTCCTCATGATCATCAACACACCAGGAGGTCTTGATTCCTCGATGCGGGAGATTATGGAAAAGATCCTAAATTCAAAGGTCCCTGTCGCAACCTATGTCAGTCCGAGCGGTGCAAGAGCGGCTTCAGCAGGTTTCTTCATAGGAGTCGCAAGCGACCTTTTCATAATGGCCCCAGGCACGAACACAGGAGCCGCCCATCCGGTGGGCGTCTCCATTACCGGACAATCCATGGATGAAACAATGGAGGAAAAGGTCACGCATGATGCTGCTTCCTATATCAAGAGCATTGCGGGAAAAAGAGGGCGGAACATCCAAATGGCTGAAGACGCCGTCAGAAAGAGCCTTTCTTATACAGAAGAGGAAGCCTTCTCAGGAGGGCTGATAGATCTCATCGCATCGAGTATTGATGACATCATTACCCAACTCGACGGAAAAACCATCACCCGGTTCCACGGAGAAGAGATCGTGCTGGCTCTTTCCGAACAGGAAGTCATTGATATCCCAATGTCGTTCCGCCAAAAATTCTTGCTGACCATATCCAATCCGAACCTCGCCTATATTCTTCTTATGATCGGTCTTCTCGGTCTGTATTTTGAGTTTTCCAATCCCGGAGCTATTCTTCCCGGTGTGCTGGGAGGCATCTGCCTACTTCTCGCTTTTTTTTCATTCCAGATCCTTCCTATTAATTACGTTGGTTTGATCCTCATCCTGCTGGCCATCGGTTTGTTCATCCTTGAGATAAAGGTCCAAAGCTACGGAATATTATCTATAGGAGGAATCACTGCTATGATTATAGGTTCTCTTATGCTGATCGATGCTCCTATTCCTGAACTCAGACCCAGTTTAAAATTTATCATCCCTATTGTCTTGACCCTTTCCGCGATCTTTATCTTTTTGATCTATCTTGCAGTCCGGGCTCACGTCAAGAGAGCGACGACAGGAAAAGAAGGACTTATCGGAGAGATAGGGACTGCCCAGAGCACAATCGCCCCTGAAGGAAAGGTCTTTGTCCATGGGGAGATCTGGAATGCCGAATCGTCTGAGAAAATCCCTAAAGGGAGTAAAGTGGAAGTCATCGCTGTTCTTTCCACTCTCAAACTTAAAGTAAAGAAGGTGTAGCTCTAAGATATGAACACACCTTCAAAACATTCCGTAGATGGATCTTCCAAAGAAAAAAAACCTGTCTTAAGGACAGATCATATAGACAAAATAACGATTCTGAGGAGGAGTAAATGATCACATTTCCGGTCATCGTCATTGCATTCATTGCCATATATTTAATGAGTGCTATAAAGATCCTTCGGGAATATGAGAGAGGTGTTATCTTCCGGCTGGGGCGCGTTCTTCATAAGCCTAAAGGACCGGGATTGATCTTTGTCTTCCCCCCGATCGATCGAATGGTCCGAGTCAGTTTAAGGATCGTTGTGATGGATGTTCCTTCTCAGGACGTCATCACCAAAGATAATGTCTCGGTCAAAGTCAACGCGGTTGTATATTTCCGAGTGATGGAACCTCAGAGAGCTATCATCGAGGTGGAAAATTACCTACATGCCACGTCTCAGCTCGCACAGACAACTCTCCGAAGTGTTCTAGGAGAAGTCGAACTCGATGATCTCTTGTCTGAAAGAGAAAAACTCAATGTCCAGCTGCAAGAGATCATTGACAAGCATACCGATCCTTGGGGGATAAAGGTCAAGCTTGTCGAGATGAAACATGTCGATCTCCCTGAAAACATGGTGCGTGCCATCGCCAAGCAGGCCGAAGCGGAAAGAGAAAGACGGGCAAAGGTCATCCACGCTAACGGAGAATTCGAAGCAGCTGATAAACTCACCCAGGCAGCAGATATAATATCCCAAAATCCACAGGCTCTTCAGCTTCGTTTCCTGGGAACATTGTCAGAGATCGCAACAGAAAAAAACTCAACAATTGTGTTCCCTCTTCCGCTTGAGATCCTGAAAGCATTTGAACCATTTAACAAAAATAAAGACAGAGAAAAATGAAAGAGAGAGAATTTAGAGAACTTCAGCTTTCCAGTACTCATCTTGTTTTCATTTTTCTGATCATCATCGTTCTGGGGGTTGTCATCTTCCTCCTCGGGGTATCTGTCGGCAAGAAGCATGCTTTGGTGGAGACAGAATCGTCCGCAGCTGCAGAGCAGCTGGCCCGTCAGATAGAAACCGAGACGGGAAGTATGACCGCAGTTGATAAACCGGCCCCAACGACCCCGAAAAGAAAATCAACCGATGCAACAACTCCACCCACCTCGGCCCCAACCGGGCGTTATTTTATCCAAATCGGGGCTTACTCAAAAAAAGCGGGTGCATTATCCCTTGCAGGCAAATACAAGGATCAAGGATATCCTGTCGTTGTTATCGATCCTTTCTCCTCCGATAGAAAACCCATCTTCAGAGTCAGGATCGGAGGGTATGCCACAGAGGCCGACGCAGAGAAAATAAGAAACGAGCTGATCGAAAAGGAAAACAAAAGGAGCACAGATTATTTCATCATCCGGGGATGATGATTGCTCGCCAGGTCTGACAGCTGAAACCGATCAAACGAAAGGTTCACGTCGAGTGAAAAACACTGTCTTATTATCTTAGGTTACATATGAAACTATCAGACTGTCTCTTGGCCGTTCTTAGCGGTGTCCTCACTGCCCTGGCTTTTCCGAAATTCAATCTCCTTTTCTTGGGATGGGTTTGCCTTATCCCTCTTCTCTATCTTATCCGGGACAAAAAACCTGGACAGAGTTTTCTATTAGGTCTCATCGCAGGGACATCTTTCTATGCCATTCTGATCTACTGGATCCCTTCAGTTCCTGCGCATTACGGGAATCTTTCCTTCGGTTTCAGTCTCATAATATATTTCCTGCTCATTCTTTACCTGGCGCTTTATTGGGCGTTATTTTCCTATTTCGCCAGTAAGATCAGACCTATCGCCGGAAAGTTTTTCTTTATCCTCATCCCCTTCCTATGGATTGCATTTGAGTATTTGATAACACATCTTTTCACCGGTTTTCCATGGGGTTTGATCGGGTACAGCCAACAGAAAAATCTTTTTCTTATCCAAGCCGCATCCCTTACCGGCGTGTACGGTGTCTCTTTCATTCTTGTCTTTTTACAGAGTTTATTTCTTCAATCTATGACGCGAAAAAAGAAAGGTCCATTTTTCATCGCTCTCGTGGTTGTTATTCTGATCCATCTGGGCGGATCTCTAAGCATCCCGAAGTCTGGATCATCTGAAAAGACAATAAAAACAGCGGTCCTTCAGGGAAACATCTCCTCGGATATTTACTGGAATAGAGTTTCCGAACAGTTCATCAGAAACCTCTTTTTCAGGCATATCGACCTGACTCAAAAAGCATACGAAAAAGGAGCCCAGTTGATCGTATGGCCTGAATTTTCTGTCCCTCTCTGTTTCAGCTGCACCTTCCCTCTCTATCAAGAGTTCAAACAGATGCTGTTTGACTATGTAGAAAGAACCAACACAACGCTGGTTATCGGGACGAATGAAACCACAGTTTCTGAAGAGGGTTCTCAATATTTCAATACGGCCATGACACTGAAACCGGATCTGACCACAAGTCAGTATTACAAAATGCATCTGGTCCCATTTGGAGAATACACCCCTTACAAAAACATCTTTTCTTTTATCCAGAAGATGACTCATGCCATCGGAGATATCAGCCCGGGGAAAGAATATCACCTTCACGATTATAAAGGAGCCGCTTTCGGATCTCCTATCTGCTACGAGATCGTGTTTCCGAACCTTGTCCGAAAATTCGCAAAAAAAGGAGCTCATTTCCTTATTACGATCACAAATGACGGGTGGTATGGAAACAGCGCTGCCCCCTACCAGCATTTTTCTATGGCAGTCTTTAGGGCGGTTGAGAACAGAAGATTCCTTCTCAGGGCAGCAACAACAGGGGTCAGTGGAATCGTCGATCCCTTCGGGCGGGTGATAAAAAGATCAAAGATGGAGACAAAGACTTTTCTAACCGCTGACATTGTCCCAGTTGAAAAACTTACTCTCTATTCAAGATGGGGAGATATTTTTCCCTTTCTTTGCTTGACATTAACCGGTCTATTTTTTATCCTGGCTCTCCTGAAAAGAAAACAATGACAGAGAAAAAACCTTACCCGGAAATAAAAAACTCAGGCCTCCAGGTTCAGATCAACTCCGTCCTTGCTAAATATGAAGACCTCCGAGGTTATCTTTGACCTGGCTGCAAAGAAAGCCGATCTTGAATCTTTGAACTCAGAATTATCCAAACCTGAAATATGGAAAGATTACCTCCGCTCCCAGTCTCTCCAGCAAAAAAAGAAGCGGGTTTCACATGATCTTCATCTTTTTTCCAGTATCCATGAAAAAAAAGAGGAACTCGAAGTCCTTCTCGAACTGATCAAGGAAGGGGAAGACATCGGAGATGAAATAGGAAACTGTCTACAGACATTCACAGCAGAACTGGAAGCAGCTGAAATGCAGACTCTTTTCGATGAACAGGATGATTCCAGAAACGCCATCCTTACCATCCATCCCGGTGCAGGCGGTACAGAATCTCAGGATTGGGCCCAGATGCTCCTCCGGATGTATCTAAGATACGCAGAGAGGAAGGGATATAAAACAGAGATCCTTGACAGCCAGCACGGTGAGGAAGCGGGAATAAAAAGTGTAACTGTTAGCATCCAAGGTGAATATGCATACGGGAATCTGAGAACGGAATCCGGCGTCCACCGCCTGGTAAGAATCTCTCCCTTCGATGCCAATAAAAGACGTCATACATCCTTTGCTGCGGTTTTCATCTATCCAGAAGTCGACGAAGACATTGAGATCGATATCAATCCCGATGAACTTCGGATAGATACATTCCGTGCCTCCGGGAGAGGGGGACAGCATGTGAACGTAACGGATTCTGCCATCCGCATTACCCACATCCCGACAGGCATCGTCGTCCAGTGTCAGAATGAACGGTCCCAACACAAAAACAAATCTTCAGCATTAAAAGTTTTAAAGGCGCGTTTGTATGAATTGGAAAAGAAAAAAAAGCAAGAAAAGATCGATAAATTAGAAGACATGAAATCGGAGATCGCCTGGGGAAATCAGATCCGGTCCTATGTCCTCCATCCCTACAGGCAGATAAAGGACCTGAGAACCCGATTCGAGACAGGAGACGTCGATCGGATCCTCGATGGGGATCTCACAGAATTTATTAAAGCCAGTCTTCTCGACGGCAAATAAACAGAACCTTGAAGCTTCGGCATCTATGAAAGATCACAGCTTTCCCTCTTTATTCTCTTCAAGCTTGGCTTTCTCCCAGATCTCGTTCATTTCTTCCAGTGACGATTCCTCAAGACTTTTTCCCAGTCTCTTGAGCATCTCCTCAACATACTTGAACCGCTGGATAAACTTCCTGTTGGTCGCGAGAAGAGCCACCTCGGGATTCACACCAGAGAGCCGAGAGACATTGGCTATGGAAAAAAGAACATCTCCAAGCTCTGATGCCACTTCATCGTTAGCCGCTTCGTTCTCTATCGCCTTCTCCAATTCTGAGATTTCCTCTTTGACCTTTTTGAGCGCTAGTAACGGGTTTTCCCAATCAAAGCCATAATTTGAAACACGCTGGCCCATCTGGTAAGCCGTGATAAGTGCAGGAGCAAAAACGACCATTCCATCAAAAACAGACTCGCGTTTTTTTTCCGTCGTTTTTTGTTTGTTCCAATCCCGGACCACTTGTTTTGATGTTTCCGTTTTTTTTCCTCCGAAAACATGTGGATGGCGTTTTATCATTTTTTGATTGATCCCAGCCAGGACATCGGTGATAGTGAATTTCTTTTTTTCTGTGTATATCTGAGCAAGAAAAACAAGTTCCATCATAACGTCTCCGAGTTCTTCAGAAACAGAGGCGAGATCAGAGGAGGAAATGGCTTCCACCGTTTCATAAACCTCCTCAAGTAAATAATTGGTGATCGTTTCCTCATCCTGCTCTCTATCCCAGGGGCATCCGTTTTCACTTCGCAATGCGTTCATTATTTTCACCAAGCGCAGAAAGTGCTGTCCGGCTAATTCTTGTTCTTTCATGGCCTCACATCCTTGATTTATTCCGACTAATATTGTAATATTTCTCCCCGAGAATAAAAAGAAAAACTATATATGTGGAATGATACAACAAACAAATTTACAATAACTTAATAGGTGTTCTTATGAGTAACAACAAAAAAACATCCCCTAAAAGCCCCCAAAAAAAAACTGAAAAAAAAACATCCAAAGAGACAAAAAAAGAGACAAAAAAAATCCCGCCTGAAGAAACTCAAAAAGTCCTGCCGGCTCTCGATTTCAGTTCTCTCGTCCTTCCGTTTTTCACGCATGCTCTTATCACTTTAGGTCAGATCGACGAAAAACCGGACAAGGAGAAGGTCGAAGATATTGAGCTGGTCAAAAGATTGATCGATCTTCTCGATCTTTTCAAGGACAAGACAGCAGGGAACCTTAAACCCGAAGAGGATCAATTCTTAAGCTCCTGTCTTCATCAGCTCCGAATGGCATATATGGAGAAAGCGAACATCATCAAAATATGATTTGAAAGGATGGACATTTTTAAGGGAATCGAGCAGCTCCCGGATATGAGTTCTGGCTCGGCAGTCGCCATCGGGAATTTCGATGGTATGCATTTGGGGCATCAGGAAATCCTGCAGTCGCTTGTCAAGCAGGGGAAAAAACAAAATCTTTCTGCCTTTGTCCTGACATTTTCATCCCATCCCAGAAAGGTGCTCGGAGAGAACAGTCTGGATTTGATACAGACGCACGAGCAGCGTTTGGACGATATAAAAAAGTATGCTGTTCAGGGGATCTTGATCCTCACTTTCGATAAGGTTCTTTCCAGCCAGCCAGCAGAACAGTTTATTGACCGAATTCTCATCGACTCGCTCCACGCCAGGGTGGTCATAGTCGGCGAAAACTTCCATTTCGGAAAGAAGCGTGAAGGAAATGTGGAATTCCTTAAAAAAATCTCAGCTCGATCCGGATTCCGTGTAATATCCGTCCCATCCGTTATCATTGACGGGATCAATATCAGCAGCAGTTATATCCGTCAATTGTTGAAAACCGGAGAGATTGAAAAGGCCTCCCGATTTTTAGGGCATCCCTACTCCGTATGTGGAACGGTTGTAAAAGGAGATTCGATAGGAAAAGCTTTGGGATTCCCCACAGCCAATATCATTACCCCTAATGAGATCCTCCCTCCCGGAGTCTTCATCACCCAGACCCAAATAGGATTAAAAAAATACCCCTCCTTAACGAATGTAGGAATCCGACCGACTTTTCATCACAGAGGAGAACATATCGAATCTTTCCTCATAAATTTCAAAAATGACCTCTATGGAAGAATTGTCAACGTGTCATTTTTAAAAAAAATCAGAGACGAGAGAAAATTCGAATCTCCAGAGGCACTCACCGAGCAGATCCAAAGGGACCTCCAGACTGCGAAAGACTATTTCCAAATATAGGGGAGAAATTCCCTGCATGATCATACCTTTTTTTAGGGTCATTTTCTAGTCGATTCACAATGAAAATGAGTGTTTGAGACGGATTCTTCTCTTCTTAGATACTGTCGAACAAGGCACGAAAATTCGATTCCAAGTATCCATTTTGCTGTAAAAAGATATTTCCTTGAGGAAAGCCTCTGATATTCTTGACATTTTCTTTGAATTGTTGCATTTATAGAGGAAGCATGGAGACCCCCGTAACACCTCACCTTCGATTCAATCGAGTATTTTTTCCCCGATATGAAAATCCCACGATCAATGTATCAGGAGTTATTTATGGACGATAAGATAAAAGCCAGAGTGATGGACTCACGCAAGATCAAGCGAGCCCTCCAACGAATCACAACAGAAATCATTGAACGCAACAGAGATCTAAAGAATGTGGTCATTGTGGGGATAAGAACGCGCGGCGTCTTTATCGCCAAACGGATACAAAAATCGATCAAGGTTTTAGAAAAAGTAGATCTCCCTTTAGGGGTCTTGGATATCACCCTTTATCGAGATGATTTTTCCGAACTCGAACCTCAACATGTCATAAAAAAAACTGACATCAGCTTTTCGATCAAAGACAAAGATGTGATCCTGGTTGACGATGTTATCTTCACTGGCCGCACGATCAGAGCAGCAATGGACAGCCTGTTTGATCTCGGACGTCCAAAATCCATCCAACTCCTTGTATTCATTGACCGGGGACACAAAGAGCTCCCGATAAGTGCGGATTATGTGGGAAAATTTCTCCCCACTTCCAGGAGAGAAAAGGCCCAGGTTCGCCTCAAAGAGATCGACGATGCGGATGAAGTTCTTATAACAGAACCATCGGAGATCAAATAGGAGATAGGAGTGAATTTCAATCAGGAACACCTTCTCGGAATAAGAGATCTCAGTGCAGCTGATATACATGCCGTGCTTGAATCAGCTGATTCTTTTATTGAGGTTTCGACAAGAGAAGTAAAAAAAGTCCCGATCCTCCGAGGGAAGACGATCATCAATCTATTCCTTGAACCCAGCACGAGAACAAGGAGCTCTTTCGAACTGGCTGCAAAAAGACTCAGCGCTGATATTATCAATTTCAGTCCAGAATCCAGTGCAGTCATAAAGGGTGAATCTCTTCGCGACACCATCAATAATCTTGAAGCCATGAAGACAGATGCTCTCATCATACGACATGCTTCATCCGGAGCACCTCATTATGTAAGCACTTTTTGCCAGTCACACATTATAAATGCCGGTGATGGGGCACATGAACATCCTACCCAGGCCCTCCTGGATGCATTCACCATCAAACAGGAAAAAAAGACATTCAATGGACTGAAAGTTGTTATCGTAGGAGATATTCTTCACAGCCGGGTCGCTAGATCTAACCTGTATTGTCTCCAGAAGCTCGGCGCCGATGTCGTTCTGACAGGCCCGCCCGCTCTCCTGCCGCTAGCTTTTACAAAATTCGGGGTGACAGTCGATTACAATATGGACAGGGCACTGGAATCTGCCGATGTTATCATGATGTTACGTATTCAACTTGAAAGGATGAAGACAAATTTTTTCCCATCGATCCGCGAATATAGAAATCTCTACAGTCTGACCGAAAAAAGGGTGCGCAGAGCGAAAAAAAAGGCGATCATCATGCATCCGGGCCCCATAAACAAAGGGATTGAATTGACAACGGATATCGCCTCATCCTCTCGATCCGTTATCCTCAGGCAAGTTGAGAACGGAGTTGCTGTGCGTATGGCCATACTCTACTTACTTTTAGGAGGAAAAGACCGTGAAGCTCTTGATTAAGAACGGCCGCGTCATCGATCCTGCTTCCGGAATAGATAATACATTGGATATATTGATCGATAGGGGAAAAATCCTAGAAGTCAAATCCACAATTAAAGACAATGCTGCCAAAACCATCGATGCAGCCAGGAAGGTCGTTGCGCCCGGATTCATCGATATGCATGTCCATTTAAGAGAGCCTGGATATGAATATAAAGAAACCATTAAAAGCGGAGCAGAGGCAGCAGCCCAAGGAGGTTTCACTACAATAGCCTGTATGCCGAATACCATGCCTGTGAACGATAACAGGGGTGTGACAGAATTTATTCTGTCGGAAGCAAAGAGGAATGCTCCGGTCAATGTCCTTCCGATCGCTGCCATCACCAAAGAATCCAAAGGAAAAGAACTTTCGGATATGTCCGATCTTTCCGATGCAGGGGCAGTCGCCTTCTCGGATGACGGAGAACCTGTTTCGAACAGCCTGATCATGCGGAGGGCGATGGAATATGCAAAAATCTCGGATCATCTCATCATCAACCATTGCGAAGATAAATCCCTAAGCCAGGACGGGATCATGCATGAAGGAGATTATTCCTATCTGTTCGGTCTCACCGGCATACCGAGCACCTCGGAGACAGTCATGATTGCGAGAGATATTCTCCTAGCAGAAGACCTTGACGCAAAAATCCACATCGCCCATTTGAGCACCAAAGCAGGAATTGCTCTCATCAGGAATGCAAAGAAAAAGAAACTGCGTGTTACCTGCGAAGTCACTCCCCATCATCTTTTTCTGACTGACGAAGCTCTGAAGAACTATGATCCGAATTTAAAAGTGAATCCGCCTCTGCGCAGTAAAGAGGATGTTAAGAGCCTGGTTTCTGCAGTTAAAGACGGAACCATTGATGTTATTGTCACAGATCATGCCCCTCATTCCCCGGATGAAAAGGACACAGAACTGGATAAAGCTCCTTTCGGTATGATCGGACTCGAATCCGCTGTTCCTCTCTTTCTCGACAAACTTGTGAACAGGAACACCATCTCCCTTCTCAGATTCATAACCATGATCTCACATGCTCCAGCCAAGATATTAGGATTGACCAATAAAGGAAGCCTTGCTACCGGATTTGATGCCGATATCACGATTCTTAACCTTAATAAAAAAATCGTGATCGATAAAAACAATTTCAAATCGAAGAGCAGGAATTCTCCTTTCCAAGGCTGGACATTAAAAGGTGTCCCTGAATGGACGATCGTTGGTGGAAATATCGTCCATAAACCAAAATAGAGCATCAATCTCCCACATGAAAAAAGGCTCTTCCAAGTTAGAGAAAACCATTCAGTACAGCTTTCGAAACAAGCGCCTTTTGGAACAAGCCCTTACCCACAGTTCACACGCATATGAAGGCCCGACCGAATACAAGCGTGATAACGAGGTTTTGGAATTTCTAGGCGATTCTGTTCTCGGTTTGGTCATCGCAGACTTCATCTGTGAAAAATATTCCGGTCTTTCCGAGGGCAACCTTTCAAAACTGAAATCTACAGCGGCAAGCACAACCGCACTTTCCGGTTTTGCTGCCAATATCAAATTGGGAGATTCCCTGTTCCTTGGGAAAGGAGAAGAAAAAAGTGGAGGGAGAAAGAAAAAGACGATATTAGCCGGAACCTACGAGGCACTGACGGCTGCGGTTTATCTTGACGGTGGATTGGAGGAAGCAAGACGTTTTCTTCTTTCCCAATTGAAACCTTTCTACAAAAAGATCAACATGAAAAAATTTCTTGTCGATAATTACAAATCCGCGCTACAAGAATATTTTCAAAAAGACAACCTTCCTCCGCCACGATACAGGACTGTCACAACTAAGGGCCCGGATCACCGCAAGGTCTTCACCATTGAGGTGGTCGCTGACAGAAAGATCCTCGCCAGCGCAACAGGAAGCTCCAAAAAAGATGCAGAACAGAAGGCAGCTCAAACCGCTCTTAAAAGATTGATGGGAAGAAAAATCAGGGCTTTTACTACCGACACGTTTCTTCTTAGGAAAAAACCATGATTGAGGCCTATTCATTTGGGAAGATGACCCTGGACGGGAAAGTCTATTCTTCTGACCTGATCATCTATCCAGAGAGAATAGATCACTCGTGGTGGCGTCGATCCGGTCACTCGCTGTGCGTGAAAGACATCCAACAAGCGCTGGATGCAAAACCAGAAGTCCTCATCATCGGCACCGGTTATATGGGACTCATGAAAGTCACTGATGAGGTCAAGGAAACCGTGGATAATAATCGCATCGAACTGATCATTCAGAAATCTCAAAAGGCGGTTAAGTCCTACAACGAGATGGCAGTGAAAAAGAAAACTATCGGCGCTTTTCATCTGACTTGTTGATTTGCCATATTTGAGGTTCTGTATTACCATGATTTTCTTTTGATTCAAAGATAGATTTATGGAAGAAAATGGCTCTGTGCGAACGTTGCCGTAAAAGAAAGGCAAAGCGCACTTGCATCGCTTTGGGTCAGTCTCTCTGCCCGCTCTGCTGCGGAAAACTCAGGGAAAAGGAAATTACCTGTCCACCAGATTGTTCATTCCTCCAGGCGCACCGTCCGTATCAGGAAAAGCGAATCATTTCAAAAAAAAACGACCTGCCCAACCGGAGAATGTCCCCCAACCAAGACCCTCTTAAGGATGAACGACTTGCATGGCTCGCTCTCCATATCGAGATCCCTCTTAGAGACCATGCGGATAAGAATCCGGATTTCAGGGACAAAGACGCCCTTTTGGCAATCGAATATGCACGTAATAAGATACAAAAAGAAAGAGCCCTTGTCCTCATTTCTGATGAAAAACCGATCCGAAAAAATCAACTGGGAGATATCATCCTTCAAAATGCGCACAATTGCCGCTTCGAAAGAAAGATCATCATGCCCGGAGATATGCCTTCCTATTCAGGAGAAGAAAAGATTCAATGTATGGATAGGCTCATTCTTTCTATAAGACACCTTATGCAAAATGATCTCGATAGCACGGCATATCTTTTTCAGCTTGCAGAACGTTTCTCACAAATACAGAACTACGCTCGCAAACAAAAGATCCTTTCCCCTTTCTGATTCCGTTTCTCTTTACTGACAATCAGGATTTGCTTTGATCTTCGTTCTCTAATTCCAATCGAATCAAATTCACTTGCTCATCAAGTCAGCAATGAATTCGAGCGATGGAATATTGGTGCAGATGATCTTCACCATGGAAGCAATCGGCACGGCTAAGATCATACCAGGGATCCCCCATAACCATCCCCAGAAAAAAAGAGAAAACAAGACAAGCAAAGGACTTAATCCAAGGCCTTCTCCCAGAAGCCGGGGCTCGACAAAACTTCCCATTGTCTGCTGGATGATCGTTAAGAAAACAAATACCCAGAACGCAGGCCAAAGTGTCTCAAATTGAAAGACGGTAACGATAAAAGGAAGAAGTGTGGAAATAATGGATCCGATAGTGGGAATGTAGTTCAGCAAAAAGACTGTGATCCCGAAAAGAATGGCAAAATCCACTCCGAATGCTATAAAAACCGCTGTAGCAAGTATCCCGGTGATAAGACTGACAACCGTTTTAATAGCCAAATATCTCTGGATCTGCTGGTCGATATTTTCCATTATCCCAATGATCTTATGAGCTCTTAACTCAGAAAGGGATCTCTGGATCTTTAGTTTTATCTTTCCTTTTCCTGCAAGGATGAATACAAGAAAAATAAATATCAAGAATAGATTGGAAAGGAAACCAAGAAAAGGGCCGAGTGTGGAAAGGAGAAAATTTCCTATCTTATTCACATTGAGATGTTGCTTCCAGTCAACAGATACCCATTCCAGACCAGATATCTTAAACTTTTCCTGAATCGAGCTGAGGATCGAACCGATCTTTTCTCCATATTTAGGGAACTCTGCCGCGAAGGTATCGCCGCTTGAATAGAAAAGACTCCCCATCAAATACAACATGAAAAAGGAGATGAGGACGATAAAAAGGATGGATACAAATCTCGGTATTTTAAAACGGGAAAAGAAAATGAGGATGGGGGAAAGAATAAAAGAAAGAAAAATGGCTAAAGACAGTGGAAAGAGAACCGGTTTCGCCAGTTTAACGACAACACCAACGATGAAGATGACAATAATAACAAGAGAAACTGCAGTTACCTTGTTTTCCTTCATTGTCTCTATTATATGTCAACCACATCTCGATGAAAAGAAAAATCCGGACCAGGTTTTCGTCTATCCCCTGTTGAGCACAAAGTTTTCATCTCTAAAGGCGATTGACCATCTTCTTTCTCTGAGTTTATAATAGGTCCATATTTAGGTGGTCTATGGTAAATATCAAGCATATATTAAGGAATCCATCATGAAGGTTCTTATTGCCGAAGATGATATGATCTCCTTGAGATCTCTTCAAAAAAGTCTTTTTGAATGGAAGTACGACGTCACCATAGCCAAGGACGGTGAAGAAGCTTGGAAAATACTACAAAAGGAAGATATTCGGCTAGCGATCTTAGACTGGGTCATGCCCAAACTGGACGGGATCGAACTCTGCAGAATGATCAGAGAATGGGGTCTTAAAAAAGACTCCAAGTATGTCTATGTCATCCTTCTCACCGGGAGAGACGAACAGGAAGACATCATTCAAGGACTTTCAGCAGGTGCAGATGATTACATTACCAAACCGTATGATTTTCTCGAACTGAAGATCAGGCTTCAAAATGGGAAGCGGATCATCGAACTCGAGGATACACGGATCCACCTAGCCAACATTGACGGGCTCACTCAACTTTGGAATAAAAACAAGATTCTCGATTTTTTTAACGAAGAAGTCCATCGAAGCCAGAGAACCCAGAACCCGGTCGGGATAATCATGTCAGATGTAGATCATTTCAAAGATATCAATGATACCTATGGCCACCAGATCGGAGATAATGTTCTCAACGAAATTGCCCGCCGATTGAAATCATCAATCAGGCTTTATGACAAGATCGGAAGATATGGCGGAGATGAATTTCTTATTGTTCTCCCGGAATGCGGGAAAAAGGACATGGAAAAGATCGCAGAGCGTCTGCGAACCTCTGTCTCCGAAAGAAAATTCTATACAGACAAAGACAGTTTTCAGGCGACCATCAGTCTCGGTGCGACTACAACAGAAATGACCCCTGGAGCTAATTCTGATGACCTGATCAAAGCCAGCGATAAAGCTCTTTATAAAGCGAAAGAAATGGGGAGAAACAAATATATTACAATATTTGATCTTGAAAATAATGAGAATAAAAGCTGAGAATTTCCCCTTGATCCTTATTGCCGACGATGATTCTGTTTCACGCAGGATCTTAGAAAAAAGGATAACGGAGTGGGGATATAAGACCATTATCGCCACAGACGGTGAGAAAGCCTGGGCAATTCTTAATAAAAACAAAGTCCGGATCGCTATTTTAGACTGGATGATGCCGCAGATAAGCGGGACAGAACTCTGTAAAAGAGTGAGAGAAAAGCAATCCGATACATACACCTATATCATCCTTGTCACAGCTAGAGGACAGCAAGAAGACATCATTGAAGGACTTTCTGCCGGCGCGGATGATTATATGAAAAAGCCATTCGATATCCTGGAGCTGAAAGCTCGCCTTCAGACAGGAAAAAGAATCATCTCTCTGGAAACACAGCTTCTGCAGATTCAGCTGCAGCTGAGAGAATTGGCGACAAAGGACAGTTTAACAGGACTCTGGAACAGAGCCGAGATATTGAAAAAACTCACCGAGGAATTCGAGCGCGCCCGTCGGGAGAACATAACTGTTTCAACGATCATGCTTGATGTCGATAATTTCAAGCATATCAATGACTCACATGGACATCAGGTGGGCGATATTGTATTGACAAAGGTCGCCAAGCGTCTAAGCCGAAATGTTCGTATTTATGACACCATCGGCCGGTATGGTGGGGATGAGATTCTCCTGGTTCTTCCCGATACGACAATGGAAAATTTGATCAACATCACACACCGGCTTCTCACGTCCGTATCCAAGAATCCGGTCAACATTCAAAAGAAACGTCTCCCCATCACGGTCAGCATCGGTAGTGCTTCTTCAGAAACCTATCCGAATATCACTCCGACAGCACTGATCAAAAAAAGCGACGAAGCCCTTTACGAAGCAAAAAGAAAAGGAAGGAATCGTTTTGTCATTTCAAAATAAATCAAAAGTCCAACACCGAGGATTATAATGTCAAAAAAGCACAATCCCATCGACTACGAATCCGCTTTAGATAGAACAGGTGGAGACCGGGAATTTTTAAAGGAATTGCTTGACCTTTACATCCAGGAGTTCGAGGGAAGTTTGAGGGAACTTCAAAAAGCCATCCATACGCATGACTTCAAAGGGATCAAAGAGACCGGCCATTCTCTGAAAGGCTCATCTGGGAATCTCAGTCTTCCCCGGCTCCAAAAAACATCCAGTGAGATAGAGATCTCGGGGGATACCAAAGATATCTCTCGAGCCAAAGGTTTGATCAAAGAACTTGAAGAAGAGTTTGAACGTTTGAAGGAGTTTATTTCGTAAATAATATTCCTTCCTCTCCTATATGGCATACTCCTTTCGAGACGAGGAAGGTCATATCAGGTTTTTTCCTTGAGATTCTTCATCAACTCTTCAAGATATATTTCTCCAACTTCTTCAGATCCATCCGGTATTTTCATAACACCACATACAAAAGTATTGGTTTTAGCGATATAGATATTCGCATAATATCGGTCTTGAATATGAAATCCTTCATCAGTTTTTTTGACCTCAAGACCTTTTTTTCTTTCTAAATACTGTTTCAACATCATCTCTGCCGCATTAGCACTTCCTGCATCCAATACAAAACAATCAAATTCAATGTTTTCTCTTTTGTAGTTTACAAAATAGCCCTTTTCTAAAAATCCATATCCGAGAACATTTCTAAGAATGAATTTCTCGCTGTTCTTGATCCGGCCATTTTCTGGAAACGAATCTAAAAGAGACGGCAGCAGACCCGGATCTTTCACTCTAGAAACGATTTTTTTTGCAAATGAAATCAAAACGTTTTCAGAATCTTCAGTGCATTCAAAGCACAAAAGCTTGATATAGTATGATCCGACCATGAAATTCAGGCTTTCATCTTCGATATAGCCCTGTATCCCGACAGGGATAAACCGATTGTCCACATACCTCTCAGCTCCGTAGATCCCAAAAGTGTTCACCGTGGAATCCATATTATAGATCTCAACCAGGACACTGGCATCGCTTTCCTTCCCTGCAAATTCAGCTACGATCAATTCTTTGAATCCATAGGAGAGATAGGCCTCCGCTGCGCCGTTGATGTATTCGAAAAGACTCTCAGGAAGATAGACATCCGGAGTTTGAACCAGCTCCCATCCCTTTTCTTCGGGAAGAAGAAAAGCCATGTCTTCCTTTTCCATCTCCTCTGAGGCCAGAGATTGAGAAGGGCCGACCACCCATCCGCAGATCAATATTAACACAACCATCATGTAAGTGATTCGCTCGACGATCATATGAATTCTCTCCTTTATCCGTTCTCTATCACTATAAGACAGTCTCCCCTGTTTGGCAATACAAGGACTCTATTGACATCTCTCCTAAGACGAGAGTATTTTTAAGATGATCCATGACAAAAGTCATCCTTATACAAAACAAAAACCCACTTTCCGAGAGTGAACGTTTCCAGCCCGAACGGCTCACTCGGATGTTCGAGATAGGAATCAAGCTCTTGTCCGGATCCGGGGATCTCAAGGATACCCTTCATTCAATTTTCAAACACAATGAGAAGATCGGGATCAAGATCAACACAATTGCCGGCAAAAGATTATCCACACGCCCTGAGGTATCCCTTTCCCTTTCCAGATTGATCGCTGGCCATTGCACCGGAGAAGATAACATCACGATCTGGGACCGATCCAATCGTGAGTTAAAACAGGCGGGATATCATCTCAACCTGAACCGGAAAGGAATTAAAGTATTCGGTACAGACACAGAGGGGATCGGATACGGACGCGATCTTCTCCCCCATTTAAATACTGGAAGCCTTTTTTCAACAATCCAAGAACGCCTCATCCACTCCTCCATCAGTCTTGCTGTATTAAAAGACCATGGTCTTGCAGGAGTGACAGCGGGGATGAAGAACTATTTCGGTGCGATCCATAATCCCAACAAATATCATGATCACAACTGCAATCCATTTATCGCTGAGATTTTCGACCATGCCCTTATCAAAAAAAAGCACAGATTGTCTGTCCTGGATGCACTGACCATCCAATACCATAGGGGACCAGCATACCATTCTGAATGGGCAGAGAGATCCAACACTCTTATCTTCGGTTTTGATCCTGTTGCTGTGGATGCTGTCGGGTGGAACATCATAGAAGTTTTGAGGGCCCAAAAGGGACTGCCCTCCATCAAAGAAGAAAAACGCGTACCTTTGTATCTTGAAACAGCCAACCGAATGGGATTGGGCCAAAATGATCTGGATAAAATCCAGATCATGGAGGAAAAGATTTGAACAGGATCCATCTGATCTATCGAGGTTTTCATGAATAGACGAAATTTTTTGAAAAGAGCCGGCGGAACAGGCGCTCTCATTGGCACAGGAATGTCTTGTTTCCTCATGGATCTTTATGCTTTCGGAAAAACAGCGAATCTTTCTATGATCGAAGCAAAATACTACAAAAAACTTGTGGATAGGGAGATCGAATGCGACCTATGCCCAAGAACCTGTAAACTGGGAGACAAGGAGAGAGGATACTGCGGTGTGAGAGAAAACATGAAAGGCACCTATTACACCTTGGTGTATGGAAAAGCTTGTTCGGTCCATATCGATCCTATCGAAAAAAAACCTTTTTTTCATTTTCTTCCTTCCAGCCGTGCACTCTCATTGGCAACCGCAGGATGCAATGTGAACTGCAAATTCTGCCAAAACTGGGAAATATCCCAGGTCAGACCGGAACAGGTCCGAAACATCGATCTCTCCCCGTCTCTTGCAGCTACAAGTGCAGGCGAAAACCGCTGTCCTGTCATTGCCTATACTTATTCTGAACCAATTGTATTCTATGAATATATGTATGACACATCGGTTGAGGCGCGGAAGAGAAATATCAGGAATGCGGTTGTGACCGGAGGCTACATAAATCCGGATCCACTCCTTTCTCTCTTGGATGTTGTCGATGCCATAAAAGTCGATCTGAAGTCTTTCTCGGAAAAATTCTATAAAGACTATGTCAGAGGGGAACTCCAACCGGTTCTGGAAGCGATCAAACTCATAAACAAAAGCCCGGTCTGGCTCGAGATCGTATATCTAGTCATCCCCACTCTTAACGACAGTCCAGACGAGATAAAAAAACTCTCCCGATGGATCATGTCAGAGATCGGCCCTGAAGTTCCTATTCATTTCTCCCGATTCCATCCCATGTATCTCCTGAAAAATCTTCCTCCCACTCCAATATCGATCTTGGAGAGAACACGAAGGATCGCCATGGAAGAAGGCCTGCAGTATGTGTATATTGGGAATGTTCCCGGCCACGAGGCAGAGGACACTATCTGTCCGAAATGTCACAGAATCGTCCTTCAGCGCTCAGGATATCTTGTCCAAAAACTCGAGATCCTAAATGAGAAATGCCGGTTTTGCGGTCATCCGATTCCTGGAGTGTGGTCCTAGCTGGTGTTTCAACCTATCCAATGCAGGTCTTGATCTAAAAAGGGGCATCCAGGATATGAACCACAGAAAAGAAATGCATGAATTAAATCCTCTCAGAAAAGATATTTCGGCATTTCTTCTCGGCTTTCTCACACTTTCTTTTCAGATCTTTCTGATGAGGGAGTTCTGTGCTCATTTTTATGGAAATGAGATCTCTCTTGGCCTCCTTCTTGGCTCCTGGTTGTTGTGGGGCGGATTGGGAAGCATGGCTGCATCCTGTTTTAAATACCATATTAAACGGTTGTTCCGTCTGGGATTTCTGGTGATCGCACTGCTTCCCCTTTTGCTCATCGGACTCAGATTTTCTCGCTTCACTTTAAATATCATGCCGGGAGAGATCTCAGGAATGATCCCTATTCTTCTCATCGCTCTTTTTTTTGGATTCATACTCAGTACTCCATTCGGTATCCTTTTTGTTTTCAATGTGAAATTCCAGGAAGGGAATCTCTCCCGGGTCTACCTCCTTGAATCTTTAGGCGCGGCTTTCGGGGGACTGGTCGTTCAATTTTTATTGATTCCCTATGTTTCAAACTGGCAGGGTGTTTCCATCACTGGAGTTTCCGCAGCTATCTTAATATATGTGATAGCAAAAAATAAGAAACTTGCTCCCATTCTTGTTATGCTTCTTGTCTTCATTTCCGCATTCATGTGGTTTGACGGATTAAGCCAAGAAATCTATTGGAAACCCTTCCAGCTTTTAGAAAGCAGAGATTCTCCTTACGGGAAACTTCATGTTATCAAAACCGAGGAACAAGTCTCCCTCTACAATAACAATCTTTTGGTTTATTCCCACCCAGACCGAGCATCTGCTGAAGAATCAGTTCATTTCGCTCTTCTCCAATATCCCGATGCAGAGCAAGTCCTCCTTGTCGGCGGCGCGACAGGAGGAGAACTGGAAGAAGTATTGAAATATCCCCGCACAAAGATCGATTACGTGGAGATCGATCCAGAGATCGTCAATCTTTCCTTGCTTTATCTCCCGGATCAGGAGAAAAAGTCGATTCGAGACAACCGGGTCCAAATTCATCACGAAGACGGACGGGTATTCCTGTTCGAAACACCCAAAAAGTATGATGTTATCATCCTCAATGTCCCGGAACCTTCGACTGCTCAATTGAACCGGTACTATACCAAAGACTTTTATCTTCTCTGCAAAAAAAGATTGTCAACCAGTGGAGTCCTTGCTTTTAAAATCCCTTCAGCCGAGAACTATATCAGCCCGCAGCTGCAGACTTTTCTTACATCCCTCTATTATTCGCTGAAGGATGTCTTCGCCTATATCGCAGTCGTTCCCGGAAGCAACAATGTCTATCTCTCCTCACAGCGTCCCCTTTCTCTCGACTACGGATATTTGACAGCCAATATCCACAGGCTGGCGCTCGAAACAAGATATGTCAACTCCTCTCAGCTTGCTTTCCGACTCGATCCCATCCGAATCAAAGAGCTCGAAGAAACAATCCTCGCCGGTGAAATACGACAGAACAGCGACCTTTCCCCGATCAGTTATTTTTTAAACAGCATCCTTTGGGGAATCCAGTTCAACAGGTTTGAGAGCCGGTTGTTCCTTTTCTTAGCGCAGCTCGATCGTTTCTGGCTCTTGGATCTCCCTTTGATCCTTTTCATCCTGCTCTTGACAGCTCTCATTCTCTCCAAAAAAAGAAGCTCTTTCTCTTTGGTACCCCTGGCCGTTATGGGATTTACCTCGATCGTGACCGAGTTCATCCTCATCCTGGTTTTTCAGATCTCATTCGGTTCCGTCTACGGGGATCTGGCACTTCTCTTTTCCTGTTTTATGTTCGGACTGTTTCTGGGATCCCTCGCAAGCTCCAGGAGAAAATCAGCCTCCTATTTACATCTCTGCATGATCCAACCCGGATTCGTGATTCTCCTGTCTGCGGTCACTCTTTTATTGGGACACACGATCCCATCCATTTTTCTCTATTCCCTTCTCATTATCCTTGGTTTTCTCGGAGGCGAGCTCTTTGTGGTCTCCAACAGGTTATATTTGAACATCAAGAAGAATTTTGGATTGGGGTATGGCCTTGATCTCCTGGGATCTTCCCTGGGAGCTCTGACGGTATCATCTATTTTGATCCCCCTAGTCGGCCTGGTGATGGTTATGAAATACGCGGTTTTGCTCAATTCCGCCTGTTTGCTTTTCCTGGTCTGGGGCCACAAACAGCTTTCAAAATGATCGATCGCTCTTTTATTGACAATACTCACTTTCTATGCTGAAATATTGCAACACAAGTGAAATATTTTTTCAAGGAGGGGATGATGAATCGAAAGAAATTTTATAAGGTTTCGTTCATTTCCATTTTTCTTCTCTTAAGCCTGGTTTTGATGGGATGGCTTTCATTTTCTCAAGAAAAACAAAAACAAGAAATTAATCAACAAGAAAAGATTTTAAAACCTCCAACCCCAAGGGTTATCGGACCGTATATCAATTCTTTCCAGGAGATGATGGTCACCAATCCAAGTGTTGGAGCACTCCCCACGGAATTTCTAATGAAAGGATCCCGCTTCGGCGCAACTCAAGGTTCAAGAGTCATTTGTATTGCCGGTGCTCAAATTGGATCGGATGCCATATTTGAATGGTATGATACAGAGGTCATGTTCCCTGTTTATGGAGGACATCCTTCAGTTCCTTCACTCAATCGCGGCCAACACTATATGGTCTGGATAGAGGACGGATACAGCCACAGGATCTCGAATAAATATAACTATCTTCACTTGATGATATGGGATGGGGCCTATCCCGACAAGGGTTCTCAAGGAAGCAAAATATCGCTTAAAACCTATGAGAATTTTCCCTTCTTTAGTCCCACCCAGGGTAGCTTCAAAGTCATGTTTGACACATGGGAAGCCACGGTCAAGAAATGGGATTCTAAACAAATCACAGTGGTCGTGCCGAACGTCCAATTTCCCCCCCATACCAGATCTTTAGAAGTCAAAGTCTTCATATCCACACCTTTTGGCAAGTGTGTCTCGAGCAAAAGAGATTTTACAGTCCTTAAGACTAAAAGTAAATTTTAAAAAAAAACCCTTGAGCTTTTCTTCTTGATTTCGATTCAAGAGATGATCTAGGCAGGAAGTCCATTTAAAGCTTAGAACTCGAGCTGAAAACAGCAAAGATCGTCTTCATTATCCCTATAATGTATCTCTCAATCTATCAATTGGAAGGAAACATTTCTATTTTTTTGATGAGGGAAACTTATTGATTTTTAGTAGCATAGCGACGGTTCCTGTCCTTCCGAAGCCCATAGTGGAGGGGGGGGCCTTGACGAGGAAGGATGGGAACCGGCGTTGTGACAAATTCACCTTCATTAATACGACAACGTAATTGAAACACTCGCCAATTGCTATAATTTCTTGACAGGATATGGCATTTGTGGTTAACTGTTCTGTTTATATTATTCTTATAAAATCATACATATGTTTAAATTATTTGAGAAAGGTTGGTTCAGATGAGAATCAACATCTCCCGA